>Ga0209794_1000179_pt1 | contig 143189 bp, 112 predicted proteins | sample EBPBio232013_DNA_FD_185869 | JGI IMG/M metagenome (GOLD analysis project Ga0209794, IMG submission 185869) | Wastewater treatment Type I Accumulibacter community from EBPR Bioreactor in Madison, WI, USA - Reactor 1_5/23/2013_ DNA (SPAdes)... | ecosystem: Engineered > Bioreactor > EBPR >...
TCTGGTGGAACAGTTATAACTTTGATAGACCGCATTCAGCACTGGGATATTTAACCCCACAACAGTTTATTGACAAAAATCAAAATCTCTACTTTAAAGCGGTTGCGGCTTAGGGGAGCAGGACAATGTCGTCTCAATTAGTTTACACAGAATGGCTACCGTTAAGGTATTCACATAGAAAACAGTTTGAAGATATGGTTATATCTATCGCTTCAAAATATGGTTTTGACCCTAATTGGTTGATGGCTTTAATGTATCTTGCCACAAAAGGCCAATTAAGAACGGGGTATTATTCGGCATCTGGTAATGTAGGTTTAATCCAGTTTAGCAAATATACCGCTCAACTATTAGGAACGACGCAAGGTATATTAGCAAGTTCAACCCATTTTGAGCAACTTGATTACGTTGACAGGTATCTAAAACACAGAAGGGCTAAGGGGCAAATTAGAACCATTACAGATTTGTATATGGTCTTATTTCAGCCAGCACTATTGCACAAACGGCAAGATGGTATTATCGTTTACAAAAAGCCATCCAAAGAATACGAAGAATTAAAAGAATTTGATTATTTGCGTAAAGGATATTTTACACTTGATGACGTTTCAAAGCTGATAGAAAGTTATCTACCTGCCACAACTCGTCAAGGCTACCCTGTCCTAGTCGAAAATCCCCGCGAAGGTTATCCCAGTCCTAAAAATGAGAATAGGCTTTTAAACTGGCTCTCTCGAATGGTAGCGGCCTATTTAATACACAAATAGAAACCCTTACAAATTAAACCATGCCTCAATCATCACAAACTGTGATGGTTGGGGCTTTTTTATTCCTGGCATAATCACATTTTGTGACGGCCCTGGCATTAGTAAACGTCAAACATTCACATTTTTAAATGTAAAACGGTATGTCATTTTTAGGTACAAAACCAATAAAAAACCCTCAAAACAGCGTGTTTTGAGGGTTTTTGTAGGACCTAACGGGCTCGAACCGATGACCTCTGCCCTGTCAAGGCAGCGCTCTGAACCAACTGAGCTAAGATCCTAGCAGGTTTCGGCCACAAATATAGCAACTTTATGTACCACTCAAGGGAGTTCGGTAAATTTTTTGCGAAGGGATTCGGCGCAAAATCAAAAGACCCAGCACAAAAATCACCGCCAAGAACAAAAGACTGTTACGCATTCCCGAAAGTTGGGTAATAATCCCGAAAATGGTTGTTCCGAGAAAGGTTGAAAACTTGTCACAGGCGTCGTAAAAGCTAAAGTACGAAGCCGTATCGGTTGTATTTTCGGGTAAAAGCTTAGCGTAAGTAGAGCGCGAAAGCGATTGAACACCTCCCATCACAAAACCAATCATGGCAGCCAAGCCGTAAAACTCCAGTTCGGTATAAACAAAATAACCCGAGACACACACGCCAATCCAGATGAATAAAATCAGCGCAATGGTCTTCGTATTCCCCCATTTTCCTGACAAAACTGCCGCAAAATAAGCTCCAACAATCGCCAAAATCTGCAACAACAAAATAGTGACAATGAGAGCATTATCAGGCAAATGAAGTTCGTTACTACCAAACAACGTCCCGATGTACATCACCGTCTGAACGCCCATGTTGTAGAAGAAAAAAGAAACCAAAAACCGCTTGGTAATGGGCAAATGGTTGAGTTCGGCCAGCACTTTTTTTAGTTCGCGAAACCCATTCCAAATCCATCCACCCGTACGTGCTTCGTTGGAGGGAGTCCCGTTGGGCAAGTAATAAAAAGGTATTTGCGAAAACCCAATCCACCATACCGCCACCGTCACAAACGAAATACGGCAGGCCGTTCCAGAATCAATACCTCCGTACCATTCGGGTTTTATGAGCATGGTCAAGTTAAAAATCAACAACAGCACGCTTCCTATGTAGCCCATCGTAAAACCACGGGCAGAGAGTTTGTCGAAACGGTTTTCGGTAGCGATTTCGGGCAGGTACGCATTGTAAAAAACGATACTCCCCGACCAGCCAATGAGCGAAAGTGTAAACGCCAAAATCCCAATGGTGAGGTGCTCACGATTAAAAAAATACAACCCTAAACAACTCAACGCGCCCAAATACACAAAAAACTGCATAAAGCGCTTTTTCTTCCCACTAAAGTCGGCAATCGCCCCCAAGATTGGGTTAATAACCGCAATGAACAAAAACGCAAACGACACAGCAAAGGAAAATAACGCCGAGTTGTTGACGGTCACGCCCAAAAACTCCACGTCGGGGCCACCTTGCGCATTGACAGCAGTATTGCTAAAATAAATGGGAAAAATCGCCGATACAATCACCAGCGCATGGACGGAGTTAGCCCAGTCGTACATGCACCACGCGTTCAGAATGGAGGGTTTATTCTTTTCCATAAAATTGGATTAAGCCTTTTTTGTTTTCGTTGTAAAATAATACACGGGCACGCCTATGGCTGCAATCAATAGCCCCATGCCAGTATCAAAACGGGTTTTGTCATCAATCAACAAAATCAAACAAATAGCCAATGTAACAACGAGGTACAAAATGGGCACCAACGGATAACCAACCGCTTTGTAAGGACGCTCAGTATTGGGTTCTTTACGGCGAAGCACAAAAATACCCGCGATAGTAACCATATAAAACAACAACGAACCAAAGGTGCAGTAGTTGAGAAGTTCACCGTACGTGCCCGAAAGACACAACAAACTCGCCCACAAACACTGCAACCAAAGCGCTTTGGCAGGCACCCCGTTTTCGTTGAGGGTAGAAGCTTGTTTCAAAAAAAGGCCGTCTTGCGCCATGGCGTAGTACAAACGTGCGCCCGCTAAAATGAGGCCATTGTTACACCCAAACGTCGAAATCATAATCAAAGCTGCCATAATTCCTGCCGCCGAATCGCTAAAAATCACCGACATCGCAGCCGTAGCTACGCGGTCATAATCGGCAAACTGGATTCCTTTTGCCAGTACATCGGCACCGTCGGGGCTACCTTTCAGCGGAAGAATGCTCAAGTAGGCAAGGTTGGCCAACAAATAAATGACGGTTACAATAAGTGTTCCTAAAAACAAACTACGCGGAATATTACGCTTAGGATCTTTGATTTCGCCCGCGATAAAGGTCACGTTGTTCCACGCATCCGACGAAAACAAAGAACCAATCATCGACACGCCCAAGGCCATCACCAACGCCATACCTCCGATGGCAGTGATGCCACCTTCGCTGGTTGCCTTGGAAGCATCCCACGCGTTTTCTAAATTTTGTGACAACATTCCGCTCTTAAAACCATAACCAAGTCCTACCACAATAAGCCCAAACAAGGCCACCAATTTTGCTATGGTAAAGGTATTCTGAATCATTTTTCCGCTCTGAATCCCTTTGGTATTGATAAAAGTAAGCAAAATAATACTAGCAATGGCGTACATCGACCCGACCGAGACCTTGATAGAGCCAAGGGTAACAAGGATATTTTCTGGATTAAGAATGGGAAAAAACACCGCAGAGAATTTTGTAAAAGCCACTGCTACCGCCGCAATCGTCCCCGTTTGAATCACCATAAATACCGTCCAGCCATAAACGAAACTCAACAAGGGGCCAAACGCCCGTTGGATATAGATGTACTGTCCGCCAGCTTTGGGCATCATTCCCGCCAACTCTCCGTAGCTCAATGCCGCAGCCACCGTGACCAAGCCTGTAATGAGCCATGTCAACAAAAGCCAGCCCGTAGAACCGACGTTTCGGGACATATCGGCACTTACGATAAAAATACCAGAGCCAATCATGGCACCAGAAACCAACATGGTTGCATCGAGCAACCCTAGCGACTGTTTAAATCGCGCAGAAGTAGAATCAGACATGTGGAAAACGTGAAGGTTAGGTTTTTGAGTTGAGGCAAATATAAAGATATTATTGGTGTTCTGGCTATGGCAAGGAGACCAATACTCAAAAATAATGGCGTTTTACAAAGAAAAATACGGTGCGAGATACCGCCTAATTACGCCTCACGTTCAGGTGTTTTTCCCGTGGATTGAGAGAAGTCCATAGTGGAAATTTGTACTCAATATTATGAAACTCCTAAAGATAAAAACCATGGCAAATCCACTACTAAATGAAACTAATGTTTCTCTGAACAATCCTATATTCACTGACCTACTCAACAATTTACAAGGTCACATTCTCAAGCACCACGGCCGAACACATGCTTATCATATTTTCTTGCAGTTTCAGCCTTCAAAGTCAAAATCTGCCAAGAAATGGCTAAGAGGTTTCTCTAAAAAAATTACCTCTGCCTCTAAGCAATTAAAAGATGCAGAGAATAGAAGAAAAGATGCAACGTTTGACGGCGGCGTTTTTCGGAATTTTTCCTTGTCGCACACTGGTTATCTTCACCTTGGTATTAACCCAGCCCAAATTCCATCCACCGATATTCCTTTTACCCAAGGTATGGAAGCGAGAAATGGTTTGTTAAATGATAACCCCCATGAATGGGAAACGGCTTTTCAGGGTAAGACTATTGATGCTTTAGTAATCATAGCCGATGATAATGCCTCAACCGCTTTGAATGAATGTAACACAATAAAACAAGCGGTTAATACCTTCGCCACCGTAGTTTATGTCCAAAAAGGCAAAATTTTACGTAATGAACATGGGTTAGGGCTTGAGCACTTTGGTTATGTAGATGGGATAAGCCAGCCCAATTTTTTAGCCAACAACGACTCTCCCGCTTCTCAGTGGGACGATAATGGGGCTATTCTCAGCACTGTTTTGGTGGAAGACCCAGGCACTACTATACCCGATTCTTTTGGGAGCTATTATGTTTTCAGAAAATTAGAACAAGATGTAAAAGGTTTCAAGGAAGCAGAAGAAAAAGAAGAAAATGGGAAACGCAATCTCCCCAAGGTCAGAGACAGCCACGGAAAAGAGAACGACGAATTAGCAGGGGCAATGCTAGTGGGAAGGTTTGAGGATGGCTCAGAGGTTGTTAATCATAGCTTTGAAAAGGGGATTGTAGCATCTTCACAATTAGCGAATGATTTTGACTATCGAGATGACACTGCTGGGCTAAAATGTCCATTTCATTCTCACATCCGAATCACTAATCCACGCGCTGATGTATCGAATGAATTTGCGAAGAGTGTCCGACTCACTCGCCGAGGCATCCCTTATAATGACATCGGGCGGGATGAGTTTGATTTAGAAGCAGACCAACCTACAGGAGGAGTTGGCTTATTGTTCCAATGTTATCAAAGCAAGATTGAAAGCCAATTTGAATTTATTCAAGATCGCTGGTCTAATCAAGGTAATATTGGAGATGAAGAACGTCGCGTTGGTCAGGATGCCATTATTGGACAAGGACGCAATGAAACTCCCAAACACTTACCTATTCAATGGGGTTTGCCTGAACTTCATGAATATCCTATTTCATTTGACCAGTTTGTCACCATGAAGGGAGGTGAATACTTCTTTACCCCAAGCATTCCTTTTTTGAAAAACTTATAACTCACGACTGTTATGAAAACTATGAAACCCTTTCTCTTCATTTTCTCCTTAGCTATTTTTTCACAAATAGCCTTTGGCCAAAATGTTATAATCTATGATAATCACAAAGGTGAGTTTAAAAAACCAATAAGCCCTGTAACTGAAGGGGAGTTTGTTACTTTCAAAATTGTAAATATCAATACCTTTAGGTATAAAGTAGAGATAGAAGGCACGATGATTGATTATGTTACACAGATTCCCTCCGAACTACAAACTCTGTTTCGGTTACCCTCAGAGAGTGTCAGCGCTTCAAAAACAACCGACGCCTTAAATGAGGCTAAAGACGCAGCAGAGCCGATGAAGGTGATAGCTAAAGAAGTTAGCGATGAGGTTAGGGTAGCTTCTACTCCTGCAAAAGAAAAGTTGGAACAGGCTCTTAAAGAATTAACTCAAGCCTGTGATGCCTATATTCTTATAGCTCAAAAAGTGGCTAACATAAAATTTCTACGGGTAGAGCTGATAAACCTTTCAAAGCACAACTGGGAAAATTACGGAAAGCTTGCAGAAAAACTCCCCTCTTTACGGGCTAGAACCGCCCTTAAAAAAGATTATGACGATTTTGTAACTGCCTATGCAAAAGCCTATGCATTGTACCCAAAAGCTATAAATGCAGCTAGAGTGGCACAAGATACAGTCAAACAAAAAGAAATTGAGAAGGCAGAAGAAAAATTAGAAGAAGCTAACAAAAAGCTTAACGAGGAAGATTTTTTAAAATTGATTGAAGATGTGATGGTTTTGCAAGAAGCACTTCAAAACAGTAAATATTTTGAAGTAAAATCTGCCCCAATCCAAATGGATGGTGATTTTATGGAATTTACTGTCAAAATTACCCCAGTTCAAACCAACGATTTAATGCCGTTTGAGGCTGCCCAAGCCTTTCCTGTATCAATTCCTGCTCGTGGTGGTTTAAAAGTAGATTTTAGTGTAGGACCAATTATTTCTTTTGGCAAAAATTCAAGAGATGAAAAGTATTATTTTAAACTGCCAGAGACTACTTCCACAGTAACAGATACAACCACCCTAAGCCTATTAAATAATAACAATACCATTAGCCCTAGTATTGCTGCCATGATGCACTTCTACGGCAGGTCAGGAAAAACAAGTTCAATCGGCGGACTATTTGGAGTTGGGGCAGGTTTTCAATCCATCAATGACGTAAATCTTAGCATTGTCGCAGGTCTAAGTATGATACTGGGCAAACGAGAAAAAATAATGCTCAATACAGGAGTAAGTTATCTGAGGATAGAAAGATTGAAAACTAACCAATATATAGATGGAGGCAAATATTCCCCCTCCAAAGTCAGCATTAGCGATGTCACGGAAAAGGTATTCAAACCCTCCTTTTTCTTGTCTATTTCTTACAACCTCACTCGTAGAGTACAGCGCAACTAACCCCATTCTACTGACATGAAAACCTACATCTTCTCACTCATTAGAGTGGTATGTATTCTATTAGTGCATTGTGAATGGTGCCAATGGCGTCATTATTTACAAATCGTTGCCAAGGTATCGGCAAGCCGTTGAAAATATAATTTGTGAGTTTTGGCGAAGCAATTAAGCACACAAATATCTGATTTTCAAAACATTAAAATATTCTCATAGTATGAAAACTCTTTTCAAAACTCTCCTCACATTCGTGTTCACAGGGCTGTTCACAACGCTAAATGCTCAAACCATCCAAACTTCTTTCAAACGCTCTATACTACACTGGAATGAAGACATTACAATCACCGATGCCAATTCGGCAGTGCTTCAGAATTCTACCATTACAACTACTAAAAAAATCACCATCAGTAGCCCTAGCAAAGTGGATTTGAGCAATACAACGATTACATGTGATGAAATCGAAATAAAAAGTACCGATATAATCATGGACAATGTTACCATTGACTGCTCAACCATTACGTTTGCCAATACTTCTAATTCTCTCACGGTAACCAAATTGACTAAAATCAACAGTAAAAAAGTAGTGTTTGCAGCACCTCCTGGAGGTTCTACCGATTTTTCAATCAAAAACACGGGGCCAGCTGAATTGTCAATTACAGGTATTCTTAATCGTAATAATCGAACACTCATTTTTCCTCAATCGGACAACTTCAAAGTAACTTTTCAAGAAAACTAAACACTCACTCTTATGAACTACTCACTTATATTATTAACAACACTCACAGCGCCCCAAATCACCAATTCGCTCCTATTAGGAGGCTTACTGGGCGCTACTGGACAAGGCATTCGTGCCGTGATGGGAGTCAGAAAGTACCGCGAAGAAGCAGCGGCGGGAGTATCCGTAAAAGACTTTAGCCAAGGACGCTTACTGTCTAGTATTGCTATCGGTTTTATCGCTGGGGTATTGGCTACTATCCCCCTTTTAGACGACTTCACCAAAGAACCACAGTGGACTGAAAAGATGGTCCTAGCGCTGATTGCCGCAGGATACGCAGGAGTTGATTTTATTGAAGGTTTTCTCAAAAATAACTTACCACCCACTAAAACCGACGAAACCACTTCCAAAAATAGCGCATCTACAGGCAGTGACGCTTCACTCACTATTTCAGCTGATCAAACCGTAGCTGGCTAATTGTAAAACCTATTCAACCGTTCCAACAGCCCGATGTTTCGGCAATCCGATACTACCACTATGACAGCATTATTTAGAGTGATTCCCAACGCAGCTAACGTACGTAGTACTCCGTCAAAAGCTAATCCGAATAACATTATTACGACACTTAATCATAGTGAGGTCGTAACCTTGGTTGATAACACAAACGTTTCTTGGTTTAAAGTAACATTTACAAAAAATAACCAAACCCTCGACGGTTTTATCTTTTCGACACTTTTAGAACCTGTATTACAAGACAATGTACTGCCACAAATCAATAATTTGGTTGTTCCGCCTGCCGTTCATTTTTCTTCACATGTACGTTCAAACCGAAATTCGTTGGATTTTAGACATTGTCCGTTGAGCGAAACTACTATGCCCTTTCGGGACGCTCAAGACGCTACTACTCAAGCCCAACAAATTCATCAAATTATCAACTTTCTATCAGTTACGACCAGTAAACGTTATCTCCCAACTCAAACCGCCACGTATTGTAATATTTACGCCTATGACTTTTGCTTTCTGAGCAAGGTTTATTTACCCAGAGTTTGGTGGGAAAGCAAAGCCTTACTGAGCATTCAACAAGGGCTTCCAGTAAGTGTTGTTTATGGGGAAACGGTAAGAGAACTTCGGGCAAATGATTTGTTTGACTGGCTCAAAGAATGGGGCGATGATTATGGCTGGAAACGAACATTCGACTTAACCGATTTACAAAATCAAGCCAATACAGGCAAAGTAGCAATCATTTGCGCCAAAAGATTAGATACGAATCGTTCGGGGCATATCGTAGCAGTAGTGCCCGAAACACAATCATTTCAAGCACTTAGAACTGGGGGTTCAGTCATTGAACCGCTACAATCTCAAGCAGGAGTATCCAATAAAAAACTCTTTAACAATTCGAGCCGTTGGTGGATTAATCCTCAAAAATTTAGAGAGTTTGGCTTTTGGTATCACTCCTAATCAGAACCTCCCAAAACGATATCCTTTGGCTTTGAGGTCTTTTAGTAACTGGGGAAGTAACGTGTAAAATTTATCAGTGCGGCGAGGGTCTGTCCCACTATGGATAAGTACAATCGCCCCGTTCAAACCATTTTCCGACGTCTTTTCCGCGTTCATCAGTCGATCGTAAAGCTGCTGGCTGGTACGGTAGTTGGGGAGCTCGGGCCAAGTGTAGTCGGCGTTTGTTCCTGTCCCTGCCGTAAAGTTTACTAAAGTGAGCCCCAAGTGCGACGCCCAATCGTTAGTAGCGGCATTATACCATTCATATGGGGGCATAAAAACCGACGCTTGCGCTGGCTGAAGCCCAAACTTGGCCAATTCAGCAAAATTATCGCGCAGGTCTTTTTCAAATTGCGCTTGGGTCACCAACAACGAATCACGTTTTTCCCAATCGCAATACAACAAGTGTTTGTCGGAGTGCATTCCCACATAATGTCCTTCTTGGAGCATTCTTTTAATGGCTGGCTTGAACGTCGGGTTTCGTAAAAAATCTCCCGTCAGAAAGAAGGAAGCTTTCACATTGTGTTGCTTCAAAGCATCCAGCACACTCAGATTTCCTTCGCCAAACTCATGCCCCGTAAAGGTCAAATACACCTGCTTTTGAGTGGTATCCATCCGCACCCACGCCCCTTGTGGCTCTTGTAAGCCATTTTTCACGTACGACTGACCTTCTTTTTGGTACGCCGACAAGATGTAACTCAAACTCGCCGTGCCATCCATGGTCGGTTCGTTGGTCGAATAATCACCGTAATCATCGTGATACACCACCAATTTCGACTGAAAATCAGCGTATTCGTCGGGGCTATAAAGGGTAATTCCAATGAGTTTACCAAAAATACTTCCGTAAATAGGCCCGTCTATCAATCCTCCGTCAATGCGATAGTTGTACATGTGGGTAAATGCCGAATGCGGGTCATTGGGCCAATCGCCTCCCTCGGGCAAACCGCAAATCATACTCGTCCCCCACGGGTTACAACCAAACAACCAATCGCGCATGGCGGCTTCTATTTCTTCGTATTGCCCATCTTGGGTAAGGTTTCGATAAAGGTGAAGCTGGGTTAAAATGCCGACGGTCAGGTTGTTGGAACACCAAATAAACGGCACTCCATTCAAAAAAGGATTGTTTTCTCCCCGCGCTTTTACTTTATCTATTCCCAATTTCATAAACTGACGAAACTCCGCTTGCGTCGCGTTGGTGTGTTTTGACAGCCAATAATGCCCCAAATTCACAAACGGATACCACTGATAATGTTTGGCAGTGTCGGCACCCATCCACGGAGTGCTGGGTTCTTGGCGTCCAAACGCCGCCGCTTCTTTCCATAGCGTCGCACCCGCCGTAGTAGTTTGTGCCAACTGCGCTGCCGCCAACTCCATGTCGTCCACGTAATTGTCTTCTTCGTAAAAATACGGAGCACGCCCTGGTGCGGTTTGACACACCCCAGGAAAACGTTTGCCGTACTCATACGCTTCTTTGGCTTTTTGAAGTAAATTTTCCGCAAATGTCGAGTAATATTTGGCTAACACTTGGCTTCCCAACGCAAAAGCGGATGCGTACTTACCCGCCGTGGAAGCCACTCCCGTCGTACGGTTTTTGTACTTAAAAAGTCCTTGTGGCTGACCCGTTACGCGATAAACGGGACGACCTAGCCCCCAATTGGGGTTATAAACTATAAAATCTTTGTTGGGCAAACGCATTCCTGCGTGGTCGCGGTCGTCGGCCAACTGGTTGTACATGACATCTTTTTCTGGATTCATCTTTACCAACCAATCCAGTCCCCATTTGGCCTCGTCCAAAACGTCAGGAATACCGTTGGGGCGGGGATGTCCTGCGGCATCGTGTTTATCACCAAAAGATTGTGGGTTTTGCTGGTACGCAAACAACAATTGGTAAGTCGCATTGGCCGACGTAGTGACGTACTGTAAATAATCCGATGCGTCGTGCCATCCACCCGACGCATCCATAAACGTACCGTTTTTGGTAGAATCGGGGTGATAAATGATGTAACCGTCTTGAAGATGGCACGAATCTTTGAGAAATGGATTGTAGCCGCTGCGTTGTTGACGCATGTATTTCAGCACAAAATCGGCCGTACCGTCATAGACGTTGTTGGCAATTCGGAAATTGGGCGAACGTACGCCCGCAGCACGAAGATAGTACGCTCCTGTTTTTTTGAAAGCGCTGAAATTGAGCCGAAATCCTGACTTAAACGCCGCATAGGCGCCATACGTTTTTACCGATTTCGACGACCACACAACTTTGTCGGTGAGGGCTTCGCATACGTCAAACGATGAAACAGTGGGCCATTCTTTACTGACCAACACCGCGACTTTGGTTGAATTGGGCAAGTATCCCAGTTGGTTAATCCGTATCCACGAGGTTTGGGCGAGTAGTGTATTGCTCACCAAACCACAAACAAAAAGAAGTGAAAAGAATGGCCGCATTGTTAAGAGTTTTTATATCGTCGAAACCTATAAGGTTTTAAAAACCTTATAGGTTTGGTTTGATTATAGTTTTTTACGAAAACCGTTCAAACTTATCCCAATTAGGCTTACGTTTTTCGAGAAACGCGTCGCGCCCTTCTTGTGCCTCTTCGGTCATGTAGCCCAAACGCGTGGCTTCTCCCGCAAAAAGCTGCTGTCCTACGAGCCCATCATCAACGAGGTTAAAGGCAAATTTCAACATCCGAATGGCCATGGGGCTTTTTCCTAAAATCTCCTGAGCCCATTGGAAAGCCGTATCTTCCAATTCATCGTGCGGTACCACGGCGTTGACCATCCCCATTTCAAAAGCCTCTTGCGCCGAATAATTACGGCCCAAAAAGAAGATTTCGCGGGCGCGTTTCTGGCCAATCATCCGCGCCAAATAGGCCGAACCATAGCCCGCGTCGTAACTTGCCACGTCGGCGTCGGTTTGTTTAAAAATAGCATGTTCTTTACTCGCCAACGTCAAATCGCAGACCACGTGAAGGCTATGCCCCCCTCCTACGGCCCAGCCTGGCACTACTGCAATGACGGGCTTAGTCATAAAACGAATTTGGCGCTGTACTTCCAAAATATTGAGGCGGTCGCGGCCATCTTCGGCGCGGTAGCCTCCTTTTTGGCGAGCTTTTTGATCCCCTCCCGAACAAAACGCCCAAATCCCATCTTTGGGAGAAGGCCCTTCACCCGATAGCAACACCACCCCTACTTTGGGGTCGTGGGTGGCATCTTCAAAAGCATTGAGGAGTTCAAAGGTCGTTTTGGGGCGGAAGGCGTTGCGCACTTCGGGACGGTTGAAGGCAATGCGTGCCACTCCATCGCATTTTTTGTAGGTAATATCGGTGTATTCTTTGGCCGTAATCCAGTTTGGCATAGTCGTAGTTTTTTCTACAAATATGCTTGTCGGTTTTGATTTTTCCGAATCCTTGTCCAAAGCGCTGTTTTTCTAGCTGAGATGTTATTTCGGGCGTACCTTTTCGTTGGTTGGTTTTGCTTGGGTAGGTGTTCTTCTTTGCCTACTTTTCGGGTAAACGTTTCTAAATCGTACAAATAACCATCGTTCTTTGGGCGTTGTTTCAGTACCCCCACGATAGCGCGAGCGTACCGCTCGTGCAAAGTATTAAGAGGCTTCCAGCCTAGCTAAGTCAACAAAAAGGCTAGAAGCCTTTTCGATAATTATCACGAGGCAGAGCCTCGCGCTATTCGTCAATTAGGTCATTTAGGCGGTAAATCATTAGTATTAAATAATTTTAAACTTTCATTCCCTGCCCCTACTAAATTTAACTGTAATTGATATGAAAACATTTAAAGATTTTTTCTCATTAACCAATCCTCCAGTTACTGAGATAAAATTAAATAAAATTGAATTAGAAATAGGTTTTTCTATACCTAACTCACTTAGGCAGTTGTATATGCTTTCAGATGGATGTCGCGTAGACCAAATGCGCGATACGATTCATGTAATTTATTACAATAATGAGCCTTTGGGTCATTTGATGAGTATTTATAGTGTTGAAAGTATAATAACTATTCTATATAGCTTTAAATCAGCAGAAGAGGCAGGCTTAGGAGATTATGGTACAAATCGTTTTATTCCATTTTCTGATATTGGCAGAGCATTTCTTTGCATTGGTCATACAGGCGAGGATTTAGGAAAGATTTTTTGGATGGATACAGGAAACCCAATTAATGAAACTGATTTTGAAACTTTCAAATTAGCAGATTCATTACAAGAGTTTTTTGATGGCTTACGGCCAAGTGAGTAGTTCCCCCCGTTGTGCGTAGTGTTCTTTGAACACTGCGTACTAAGAATAAAAAGCCGTTTGCAACGGCCCGACCAAGTTAAAAAGCTAAAACATAACCGTAAAAATCAATGGCATTTGCGCGTAGAATACAAAATCCAGAAGGACTTTATTTCATAACTTTTGCTACCGTCCAATGGCAGTAGATGTATTTACTCGAAGTACCTACATTGCCAAGAACAAGACCTATCGCTTTTGGCAGCAAGAGAATCATCCTATTGAGTTGATAAGCAACAAATTCATTGACCAGAAGTTGCAATATATCCACGAGAACCCTGTAAAAGCAGGATTGGTAGATGAACCTTGGGAATATCGTTTTTCATCAGCACGAGATTACATGAACAATCAGAATGGACTATTGGAGGTAGAACTAATTTAATGACAGTAGAGGCTTGGTAGGGCCGTTACAAACGGCCTTTTATGTTCAGTGAGCAGTGTTCAAAAGAACACTACGCACAACGGAGGTAGATGGCATACGTAACCAAATTGTCTTTTCTCAAATTAATGTTGTAGAAAGTGCTTCCAAAAACATAGCAGGTGAAATAATACAAAAATGGCCTGAATAAATCATAAACGTATGTTACAATCAATTACAATCACTCGTAAAGAATTACATCGCGGTATCAAAGAAATGCTAAAAGTAGAGGGTTTTAAATACATCTCTTCTTCAATGGGAGGAATTGTACTAAAAAAGTTTGCCAATGACGATTTTTGGTGGATTTCCTATCAAATTATTGACAATGCTCATTATCATTCTTTGTATGAATTGGGATTTAGGATAAGAATAGGAATCGTTGAACAATTCTTATTTGATTTCATACCGAAGTTCACAACCAATTTTATCAAACCTGAATATTGGCCTACTTATACTGAACAATGGGGGTTTTATGGTTGGAGTGAACGAGAGCAAGAACGTTTTTCATCCATTAGAAGTATGGAGGATATTGGCTTGGTATTGCATGAGTTCAAAGAATTGTATCAAGAGAAAAAAAGTACTGTTTTTGGAAAATATCACGACCTCAACACAATCAACGAATGGTATTGGGAAAGAGTAGAGAATTTTCCAAGTGAATGGCCTGATAAATTTAATGCCTTAGCTATCAGTCAGTCAATTTTTAGGCATTTGGGTATTTCAAAGCTAGCCAAAGACCCTAAATACGATGATTTGGTAGGGATTTATAGAAATAAAGTACAGAGTTTAGATAATGAAGCATTTCAACAAACGCTCAATAATTTCATTATCTATCTTTCTAAGCAAGAACTACCCCAGTGGGAGCGTCCGTGGTAAAATCAAAACACTTTTTCAACATCATAAATAATTTCTTTTCATTTAACCATTCACCCATGTTCAAAAGTCTTGCTTGTTTTTTCATTATTGTTGTTTTGGTAGTCGGCTGTAAGTCCAAATCCGAAGAGTGCATCGCCCCCGCCATTGATAAAAATCTGGTAGGTACGTGGAAAGGGTAAAGTCAAAGAAAACACCTGTGCCAACAAAAAGGCTAGAAGCCTTTCAATAATTATCACGAGGCAGAGCCTCGCGCAATCGGGATTTCCCGAAGCTACATCAACGATTCAAAAAATAATCTTTAAACAACTCCATTTCTCGCAGTTCTACTGCCACGTATTTCTCAAAAATCACCTCCCCCACTTGCGGGCGCAGGGCTGAGATACCCACATCAATAAGACGAAGTCCTTGTTCGGTCAACAAAATATTGTCAAAAGCCAACCCTCCAATGTCAGAAGGGCGCTTTAAGTCGCGGTGAACAAATCCCGCCTGATGCAACGCACGAAGCTCGTCTTCAAACACATCCAACCACAATTCGCGTATTTCTACTTCGTAGGCACGATAATCTATGGGTCGTAAGCGTTCCATCACAAGCATTTCGGCTTGAAGTTCTTCACTGTAGTCTAAGCGGATAAACTTCACTATCAAATCGTTTACGGAATTGGCAAACTTCATTTTTTCGGCTTCTGAGCCAATATCCGAGCGGGTGTCACCCGTAAACAACTTGGCTACCTCCGTATCCGAAAGCACTATTACGGTATTGTTGGCTCCAGAAGATAGTCGGCGCGAGTATTTCATTTTCTTTTTTTTTATGCCCAAAAACAAAACTTCCCGAAAGTAATAAAACTTTCGGGAAGCTGCTAAGGTACGGGATCATGGCCGTGGCCACCCCAAGGATGGCAGCGGCCAATACGTTTGAGCCCCAACCAACCTCCTTTTAGCGCACCGTGCTTTTGCACTGCCTCAATCATGTACTGAGAGCAGGTCGGAGAGTATCGGCACGAGTTGGGCAAATACGGCGACAACATCACCTGATACGCCCGCACAAAAAAGATAAGGATGGTTTTCATAGCCCCCTAGCCCCCAATGGGAGAATATTGTTTTTCGTTTTAATTTTCCAAGTCCCTCTCCAAAAAGGACGGTGCCGCCCATGCGGAGGGATTTAGGGTGAGGTTACCACAACTGATTCGGGTATTTCCCGTCTTCGTGTAGTTTTTGGAGGGCTGACTGCACCGTTGGTTTGTCTTCTGGGTAGGTCACGCCAAACCATTCTGAGGCGTTAGGAATTACTTTTAGCTTTCCTTTTCCGCTCTTGATAAGGTGCGTTGCTACCACGGGAATATAAAACTCCGCTTTGGGTGCGTTGTAGTTGTGGCGTGCATAATCGGCAAACAATTCGTTGGTAATCGGAAACACCGAAGGTTTAAAACCCCAAAAATTCATCGAAACGGGGGTTTCAGGGGTCAATTCCGTAAGCTCACCGCTTTCATCGAAAAAAATCTTTCCGTCTTGCGGAAAAATTTTGGTACGCTCGGTCACTACATCGAGGTAGCCCGCGTCGTTTACTTCACACACCCCACGCGACACCGTTCCGTTTTCGGAAAGCGTCTTTTTTACTTGGTAAGCAATGAGGGTATGCTCCGCGTCGTCGGCGCTCGTGGTCAAAAACTCCGCTACCAACTGAAACGCTTCGAGACCATAAAAGTCATCGGCATTGATGATGGCAAAAGGCGTTTGGGTTTGTTCCCATCCGCACAACATGGCGTGGCCTGTTCCCCAAGGTTTTGAGCGCTCAATCGTCCCTAGTTCTTCGGGCACGTAGCTTTGAAACCCTTGAATGGCGTAATCGTAGTCAATTTTTCCCCGAAGCTTAGGGCCAAAAATTTCTTCAAAATCATTTTTTAGCTCTTCGCGGATGATAAAGACAATCTTACCAAATCCCGCGCGAATGGCGTCGTAGAGAGAATAATCAATAATTGTTTCGCCGTTGGGGCCAAATTGGTCAAGCTGTTTGATACCGCCATAGCGGCTTCCCATACCAGCCGCAAGAATTAAGAGGGTGGGTTTCATTGGAAATATTATAGTTACAAATTTACTTTGGTTGTGTTTGGGACGCTAATTGGGCCGTTGATTTTCGCTTTTTCTCGGCGTCCAATTCTGCTGGGATATGTTGATACGCTCTTAATAAAGCTTTCTCTACTTTTTCAAATAACGGATCTCGTTTAAGAATTTTCATTGTTATTGATTTTAAGCCAAAGTTCTGAGTTTTCAACAATCTTATCACCTTGTGGCAATCGTTCCGCAATTCGCAAGGGATGTCCTTCGGTATAGTCATTTCCCGCACCATTAGGTCCCGCTATGATGTACAAAGTAGGCATTAAAGATTTTTGCTCATTTCCAGCATTCTATCTACCGACTCATAGGCTTTCAAGCGAATGTCTTCGGGGACATTGATTTCGGGTTGTTCGTACAAAAGTGCGTTGTAGAGTTTTTCCACCGTATTCATTTTCATGTACGGACACTCGCTGCACGCGCAGGTATTGTTTTCGGTAGCGGGGGCAGGAATAATTTTTTTGCCTGTTCCAGCCGCCGCTTGCTTCATTTTGTGCAAAATCCCTGCTTCGGTCGCCACAATAAACTCATCGTGCGCACTTTCACTCACAAATTTCAAAATGGCCGTGGTAGAGCCTACAAAATCGGCTTGAAGCAAGATATTGTCTTTACATTCGGGGTGGGCAACCAACAACGCATTCGGGTATTTTTCGCGCAATGCCTTCAATTTTGCCTCCGAAATGTCCACGTGAACAATACACGCCCCGTCCCAAAGCACCATGTCACGACCCGTTTTTTTGGCTACGTAGCGACCTAAGTTGGCATCGGGCGCAAAGATGATTTTTTGGTCTTTGGGCAACTGTTCTACAATCTTCACGGCGTTCGACGACGTCACGATGATGTCCGACAATGCCTTAATTTCGGCCGAGCAGTTGATGTACGAAAGCACCAAGTGATCGGGGTATTGGGCTTTGAATGCCGCAAATTTATCCGCAGGCGCCGAATCGGCGAGCGAGCAGCCCGCGTTCAAATCAGGGATGACCACTTTTTTCTCTGGGCTAAGGATTTTTGCCGTTTCTCCCATAAAATGCACCCCACAAAACACAATCATGTCGGCAGGCGTACTAGCGGCTTGTTGCGACAATCCAAGACTATCACCGATATAATCGGCAAGGTCCTGAATCGCTCCATCAACGTAATAATGCGCCAAAATAACGGCATTTTTTTCTTTACGAAGTCGGTTGATTTCAGCAACCAAATCTAGGTCAGGTGCGACGGTTTCGCGCACGTATCCGTATTTTTTTACTTGTTCGAGAATTTCCATTTTCAACTCATATTTGGCTCAAACTTACGCAATTTGTTGTTTGCTTTTAAGTAGATTTTACTGATTTTAAGTGATTCATACCACAACAAGCGCTATTTTGCCGCTTTAAATCCCAAAAATCAATTAAATCCTTTCTTATTATGCCTTGGGCAAAATACATTTCGGTCGTGCTTGCTAGTATGGTAAAGTTTGTGGCGGGGCCCATTACGGGCATGGCTTTGGGCTTGCAATGGTATGAAACCGCCCTTTGCACCGTGGTCGGGATGATGCTCAGTGTAGTTATATTTTTGTTTTTGGGAACAGCCATCCAGCACTTGATGAATCGCTACCGTAAGCAAAAGCCAACGCTGTTTAGTAAACGAACACGGTTGGCGGTACGGGTCTGGAAAAAATCGGGTATGACGGGCATTGCCTTCCTGACGCCCTTACTTTTTACGCCCATCGGGGGGACGTTGATAGCCGTGTCTTTCAAAGTCCCGCGTCTCACAGTCATTGCCCAAATGTTATTTTGGGGCGTAGTTTTAGGGGTAATTATTACTTTGGTAGTGTATGAATTTCGAAGCTTTTTTTAGAAATTTTGGTATCAAGCAAAAATGGCATTAACACTCAACTCAAATTCGGGAAGAATGGGTTTGGCCGAACAAATATCATCGTCGGTGCAGATTTTTACTTGCTTTCGTGAAGTATAAACATGAATTATCTGATTTTCAGGATAAATCAACCACATTACCCGAACTCCCGCTTTGAAATATTCTGTTATTTTTTCTTCTATTTTGTAGGCATTGTCGCTTCCAGAAATAATCTCAATCAAAAATTCGGGGATTTCGTCTTCACCTTGCTTAGTACGCTTTATTTGCTCTTTGGTGAGATAGGCAATATCTGGGCGTCTCATTTGAATACCAGTTAGTTGTACATCATATTCTGAGATTAACGTACCTAATTTCCAAAAACCCTTTTCAATAAAAAATTGGTTTAAAATTTCGTAAATAAAGACTTGTGTTTTGTTCATACCAACAAATTTGATGATTTCACCGTCATTCCATTCGTATTTAAAGCCATCTTCTGGTTCCCAAGCCTTAAATTCCTCCAAAGTTTTGGGCAGGGTTACTGTGTCTTTTGCTTGAATCATTGGTTTGGAAGTTATTTTACTCAAAAATAAAACAAAGTGACTGATTTCCAAAAAGAGAAACCAGCCACTTTTACACTTGTTCTATATAAAATCAACCAGCAGATTTAGACATTCGGTCGGTTTGATTCTTCTTATTGATTTCCCAAAATCACAGGAACGCCTTTGCCCCCACCCATGATTACTACTTTGGCGTTTGAAGAGGTCGCGAGTTCTTTTTGGGCTTTAATTTGTTCGTATTGCAACTGACGGTCGGTGAGACTTTCTGAAATAATCTTTTGATAATCAGCAATCCCTTGCGCTTCTACGCGCTTTCGCTCCGCTTCTTGTTTTTCTTTACTTAGGACAAATTGCATTTTTTGTGATTCTTGCTCAGCGTTGATTTTTGATTCAATCGTCTTTTTGACCGATTCGGGCAAGTTGATATTCCGAATCAGCAGGCTCTCCAGGAACAAGCCCCGTACTTTAAAATCCTTCTCAATTTGCTGGAATATTTTATCTTGAAACTGCTGACGTTTATTCGAATACAAAGCTACGGCTTCGTAATTGACGGCATTATCGCGAATGCGCGTACGAGTAACGGGGCGAACAATTTTGTCTTGGTAATTAGGCCCAATTTCTCGCAAAATCTTAGGCGCTTCGGTGGGGATCACGCGGTAAAGCACCGTCAAATCGACAATGACTTCCAATCCGTCTGAAGTCAACACCCGAATGGCATCATCGCCTTCTTTGTCGCCTTCATCGCGCACCGCCGACATTGTATAGTTGTGGGTTTTTACGTCGATGGACTCCACATCTACCAGCGGATTGACGAAGTTTAGCCCGCTCGTTAGAATACCATCACTTACTTTCCCAAAAAGAGATTGAACTCCTACCGTACCCGCGTCAATTTGTTTGATACAAGCCGTAAGAAAACCAACAACCATCACAATAACACCTATTGTTTTAACAGGACGAGAAAATTTGGCAAAAGCCAACGCAGGGGTGTTGATAGCAAAGCCTGCTATCAGAACAATGGCACCAATAACTATCAGAAACATAGTAGTTTGAGGTTAAAATTTACGGCACAAACGTACATGCTTCTTCCGCTGATTATTCCCGATTTGGAAGAATGGTTTTGGGAGAACAAGAAAAGTAAAAAAACAGGAAGAATGGTAAGTTAGACCGTTTCCTTTTCAGGCACTTCCGCTCGTTCTTTGAGTACTTTTGGCTTGATAATCAGGCGTAATGATTGGTCGTAAGTGACATAATTCCAAAGCCAGTTGATAAAAATCAAAAGGCGGTTTTTCACCCCTACAATCGAAATCAGGTGCACAAACATCCACGTCACCCAAGCAAAAAAGCCCTGAAACTTCCAGAACGGCAAGTCCACTACCGCCAAGTTACGCCCAACCGTCGCCATCGAACCTAAATCTTTGTACGTAAAAGGCTGCATTTCTTGGCCTTTCAATAATCGACTGAAATTTTTGGCCAACAATTCCCCTTGCTGCATGGCGGGTTGTGCCAACTGCGGGTGTCCATTGGGATATTTTTCTTCGGTCATGAGCGCCAAATCACCCAACGCAAAAACATTAGCAAAGCCTTCTACCTGATTAAAACGGTTGACTTTAATACGACCGCCACGGCCGTAGGCTTCCGTTGGGATGCCGTCGATGCCGTTGGCTTTCACCCCAGCCGCCCAAATCAAATTGTTGGTTCGTAAACGGTCGCCTGTATTGGTGTACGCATATTTTCCGTCAAAGTCAGTAATACGCATTCCGAGGCGGAGGTTGACGCCCAAATCAGTCAGGTATTCTTTAGCTTTGACCGACGCCTCTTGCGACATCACTTCCAGTACCGCAGGCGACGATTCATAGAGGTAAATCTGCATCGAATCGAAGTTCAACTCTGGATAATCCTTAGGCAAAATATGGCGTTTCATTTCGGCCAGTGTCCCCGCAATTTCTACCCCCGTTGGCCCACCACCTACAATGACGATATTCATTAGTCCCAACCGTTCTTCGAGCGACTGGGCACTCAAGGCATCTTCGAAATTTTGGAGCACCCGGTTCCGAATCGCCAGGGCTTCGCTGACCGATTTCATCGGCATGGCATTTTCGATGATGTTTTTCATTCCAAAGAAATTAGTATCAGCTCCCGTCGCCAACACTAAATAATCGTACTCAATCGCCCCCAAACCTGTCTCAATCACGTTGGCTTCTGGGTTGATGTGCTTTACCTCCGTCACTCGGATGTGAACGTTCTTTTTTGATTGAAACACTTTCCTCAACGGAAACGAAATAGAACTCGGCTCTAACCCCGCCATCGCCACCTGATAAAACAAGGGCTGAAATTGATGGTAATTGTTTTTATCAACAAGTACGATTTGAACATCTGAACGTTGCGAAAGCTTGCGTGCAAGCACAAGCCCACCGAAACCTGCGCCAACGATGACGATGCGTTTGAGTTCGGTTTTGGGAAGATTGGGAGTCATGTTTGAAGAAGAAGTGAGCAAATAAGCAAGTTGGCAAAAGGCAAATAAAATGTTGATTTAGCTTACCTTTTCTGGCTTATTTGCTCAATGTATATTAAATGGCGTTATGAACATCGGAAACCAACACAGCTTCCTATCTCAAGAACACATCCAATGGGTGGTTGGTTCTTTATTTTGTCACGACTTTCAGCGCTCCTTTTACCCACTCCGCTTTTGTTTTTAGCTTTGCTAGGCTACTGTCGGTCACGGTGATATGGCCCATTTTACGGAATGGTTTCGTAATTTTTTTACCGTACAAGAAAGGAAACACGCCCTGCGTGGCAAGCACTTCGTGCATACCTTCGTAATGGGCGGGGCCAGTGTGCCCTTCTTCGCCCAACAAATTCACCATCGCTGCGGGGGTATAAGCTGTAGTATCACCCAATGGCAGGTTAAGAATAGCCCGCCAATGCTGCTCAAACTGAGACGTCACATTGGCCCGAATCGTATGGTGACCGCTATTGTGCGGACGAGGTGCGACTTCATTGATAAGTACTTGACCTTCTTTGGTCAAAAACATCTCGACGGCCAATAACCCCACAATGCCCAGCGCTTCCGCCGTTTTTTTGGCGAGGCTTTCGGCTTGTTGTTCTACTTCGGTTGATATTTCCGCAGGGGCAAACAAGTATTCGACCAAATTGGCTTCGGGGTGAAATACCATTTCTACCGTCGGGAAAGTGGCCATCTCGCCTTTTTCGTTCCGCGCGACAATCACCGCCAATTCCTTTTCAAAATCAACCGCCTTTTCCAGAAGTCCTGGAGCATCAAACGCTTTGTCAAAATCGGCGGGGGTGGCAATGCGTTGCACTCCTTTGCCATCGTAGCCATCGCGGCCCAATTTGTGAAAAGCAGGCAGAAAATCAACATAATTGGCCACGTCAGACCGATTATCTGTGAGGATAAAATCGGCGGTTGGCAAACCGTGTTCACGATAAAACTGCTTTTGGGTACGCTTATCTTGAATCAAACGAATCAAGTGAGGCTGCGGAAATACCTTCTTCCCTTCTCTTTCGAGGGCTTCGAGCGCATCCACATTCACCTTTTCGATTTCGATGGTTACAACATCTACATCTTGCCCAAACTGATACACTGCTTCATAATCTTGCAACGAGCCTGTTACAAACTCAGGAGCAATGGGAGCGCAAGGAGCATCGGCCGCATCAATGATTTTTACGTTCAAATTCCAATCAATGGCCGCTTGCAACAGCATTAATCCCAGCTGTCCTCCGCCCAAAACGCCTACTTTTTTGTTAGTATCAAACACTGTTATCTGTTATTTTTTGTCTATTATTCGTTATCCGTGTCTTCGTTTCAATCGTCCAATTCGTCAGGGTCATTTTCTTCAAACCATTCGTAAATGGCCTCCTCTGCCATCTTGAGAGCCGCCTCCAAGTCCTTCACTTTGTCAGGCGATTCAAACACCATTCCGCCTTCATCAATACATACAACTAGACTATTTGTATTGTCTAATTGCCCAAACTCAACCCTTCCATACATCTCTGCCCAACGGTAGAGGTAAGGGTACGCTTTCTCCAAACTCATCTTGCTTCTGATTTTTGGTTTGGGGACAAAGTTACAGACTCCTTTCACAATAATTAGTATCTTGCGGCCTCAAAACAATTCTAACTTAGAATAACCCCTTCACGCAGTACAACATGGCACTTCAAGTTGGTGACAAAGCGCCCTCAATTGAGGCCAAAGACCAAGACGGCAACTCCATCAAACTATCTGATTTCCAAGGCAAAAAGATTGTTATTTATTTTTATCCCAAGGATAGTACCCCTGCTTGTACTGCTCAAGCTTGCAGTCTTCGCGACAATTATGAGGCGTTACTTGCCAAAGGCTTTGCAGTACTGGGCGTGAGTGTCGATGACGAAAAATCACACAAAAAGTTTGCTAACAAGTATAGTTTGCCCTTCCCACTCCTTGCCGATCCTGACCACAACATCGTAGAAGCCTTCGGAGTTTGGGGTGAAAAGATGCTATACGGACGGAAGTATATGGGCACGATTCGTACGACATTTATCATTGACGAAACAGGCGTGATTCAAGAAGTCATTTCAAAAATCGACACCAAAAACCATGCTGCACAAGTACTTGGATGAGGTAGTCATTGAGGGTTAAAGACTCCGTTTGTGAAAAAATCTTGTTTTTTCTAAGTAATTATCCTTAAAGTGTCACTTTGACAATTATATTTGCAACAATTTCCAATCTACCAATACTTTACTAATCCAAATGACTGAGCTACAAAGCATTGCTTCGCAAGTAAGACGCGATATTTTACGAATGGTTCACGGCTGCCAATCGGGCCACCCTGGGGGGTCGTTGGGCTGTGCCGATTTGTTAGTGGCCTTGTATTTTCAACAAATGAAAATCAATAACCGCAAAGGCAAAGGCGGATACTTGTCGTTTAACATGGATGGCAAAGGAGAAGACCTTTTCTACTTGTCAAACGGTCACATTTCTCCTGTTTTTTACAGCGTTTTGGCCCGTCGTGGGTATTTTGATGTAACAGAACTTGCTACTTTCCGTAAACTCAACTCTCGTTTACAAGGCCACCCCACAACGCACGAGCACCTTCCAGGTATTCGTATCGCTTCTGGTTCGTTGGGACAAGGGCTTTCAGTAGCTATCGGATCGGCACTTTCAAAAAAATTAAACGGTGACAAAACACTCGTTTATTGCTTGATGGGCGACGGTGAGCAACAAGAAGGCCAAGTATGGGAAGCCGTTCAGTTTGCCCCTAACAACAACGTCGATAACCTCGTTGCATTTGTCGATGTAAACGGCCAGCAAATCGACGGTTCTACCAAAAAAGTAAACGATAACCGCGACTTAGGCGCCAAATACAAAGCGTTTGGTTGGAGAGTATTGAGCGTAGATGGCAACAACATGGACGAACTCACCACCCTTCTTCGCAAAATCAAGCGTTTGGTAGGCAAAGGCCAACCTATCGCCGTGATGATGAAAACTGAAATGGGCCAAGGTGTTGACTTTATGATGCACTCGCACAAGTGGCACGGTGTAGCCCCTAACGATGCGCAATTGGAACAAGCACTGGCACAGTTGCCTGAGACATTGGGGGATTATTAGTAAATCGAATTTTTTGTCATTCCGAAATAGTCTTTTCTGTCATTCCGACGAAGGAGGAATCTATATCGCTTGTAGATTCCTCCTTCGTCGGAATGACAAAAGTTGAATGACAGAAGTGGAACCATCAAATTAAATGAAACTCCAACGCCTCCATATCAAAAACTTCAAATCGATTGTCGATTTGGAAATCGTCGAACCTAATCCGTTTACGGTCTTTGTCGGGCCAAATGGGTCTGGTAAGTCGAATATTTTTGAGGCATTGGAGTTGGCCGGTCTTATGTTAAAAATCGATAAAGATAGTTATGTCTTTTTCAAAGAATTATCAGGTGAAGTTAGAAATAGAAAGGCAATAGAAGATTATGAGACAATTAGCAGGCAAATACAAGATCAACCTTTGTTCGTGCCTATCAATTTCCCATATCCAGATACGTATATTAAATTTTCTTACTCAAATTATGCTAATAAGAACATAAACTTGTTTAAAGGTATTACTTCTAATTTTGAGAAAGATTCAGATTATATGTCTAATCGGGACTTTTCTATTATATATCATTTAAATCGTGTATTTGTTGGAAATATTAAATCTGAGAAAATTCCGCTAAAAGGAGATTCTATATTGTCGAGTTCCGCCTCCAACCTCGAAAAAGTATTAAAACGCATTCTATTAGACGAAACAAAGCGAGAAGAAATTAAAGAATGGCTTGACTTATTTATCCCAGGATTTGAAAATATTGAAATTGTTTCGAGCGATTTGAGCGGTACAGATACGTTGGTAATGTACGAGAAAGGAATGAAGAAACCTTTTACCAAAGACTTACTTTCCGACGGCACTTACAATATTTTAGCTTTACTAACGGCTGTCTATCAATCGGATGAGCCTCAATTTCTGTGTATCGAAGAGCCTGAGAATGGGCTTAACCCGTATGTAATCGCAAAGTTAGTTGACTTATTTCGAGCAGCTTGTGAAGAAAAAGGGCATTGGATTTGGCTTAATACTCACTCAAATACTTTGGTAGAATGTTTAACGCCTGAGGAAGTGATTATAGTAGATAAAATAGACGGAGAGACTAAAATCAAACAAATCAAAGGTATGAACTTGCACGGCCTTAGTATGGCTGAGGTATGGCTTTCGGGGGCTTTAGGAGGAGGTACGCCATGGTAAAAGTGGGGTTCATTGTAGAGGGTGAGGCGGAAAAGCAAATTATATCATCTGAATCATTTAAAACACTTTGTCGTGATAAAGGAGTTGAGGTAATCAATAGTATTTTTCCGCCCAATAAAAAAGCGCGAGGAAAAGACATGTTCAAAGATGCCGAAAAACTGATTTCTTACTCTAATTTACTTTACGATATGGGGGCTGATTTTATTTTTTGTATGAGAGATTTAGAGGATTTACCATGTATCACTTCAGCTAAAGAAGAAATAAAATCAACTGACGAAAAAATAAAAAAAATAATTGTTGTCAGACAAATTGAAACATGGTTTCTAGGCGACATTACACTATTAGAAACATATTTTGGTGAAGACTATCTTGAATTATTTCCAGAATCAAGCATTCCTGAAGCTGTTCCCAAACCAGCTGATAAATTAAAAGAAATTTCAATCAGAACCAGAAACGGGAAAGGCATTGGAGATAAGTTACTTTTTGCTAAAAGTCTTATAAGAAATGGTTTTTCGTTAGAAAATTCCGCTCAAAATTGCCCAAGTGCTCGTTACTTTTTGAATAAATTAGAATCACTCAATCTCTAACTTTGCAATTCACGTTTTTATATGAAAAAATACACGTTCACAGAGAAAAAAGACACTCGTAGCGGTTTCGGTGCGGGTATGCAAGTATTAGGTCAGACCAACCCTAACGTCGTTGCGCTTTGCGCCGACCTCGTGGGCTCGTTGAAACTTGACGCATTTATCAAAGAAAACCCAGAGCGCTTTATTCAGTGCGGGATTTCGGAAGCCAACATGATTGGTATGGCGGCAGGGCTTACCATTGGTGGTAAAATCCCGTTTGCGACCACTTTTGCCAACTTTGCTACTAGCCGCGTATATGACCAAGTACGCCAAAGCGTAGCGTATTCGCACAAAAACGTAAAAATCTGTGCTTCGCACGCAGGTCTTACGTTGGGAGAAGACGGAGCTACCCACCAAGTATTGGAAGACTTAGGAATGATGAAAATGCTTCCTGGTATGACCGTTATCAACCCATGTGACTACAACCAAACCAAAGCCGCGACCATCGCCATCGCCGAATACGACGGCCCTGTGTATTTGCGTTTTGGTCGTCCCGTAATTCCAGTTTTCACTGACCCTGATCAAAAATTTGAAATCGGCAAAGCATGGATGGTCAACGAAGGTACTGACGTAAGTATCTTTGCGACAGGCCATTTGGTGTGGGAAGCGATTCAGGCGGGTGAAATGCTCGAAGCAGAAGGCATCAGCGCCGAAATCATCAACATTCATACCATTAAACCTTTGGACGAAAAAGCTATCTTAGCTTCTGTAAAGAAAACGGGTTGTGCTGTTTCGGCCGAAGAACACCAAGTAGCGGGTGGCTTAGGCGACAGTATCGCTCAGGTGTTGATTCAAAAACACCTTGCTCCGTTGGAATACGTAGGAGTAAAAGATACATTTGGCGAAAGTGGCACGCCTGCTCAATTGATGGAAAAATACGGTCTTTCGGCCAAAGCCATCGTAGAAGCCGCCAAACGTGCTATCTCTCGAAAAAAATAAGCGTCGCGCATGACTGACCAAACCATTATTGAGAAATTTGCCAATCCTGAAAGCCGAAATTTTGCTTTCAATCAACTGGTTCGGAAGTACCAGCAAAAAATGTATTGGCACATTCGCAAGATGGTAATTGATCACGATGACGCCGATGACTTGACACAAGAAACCTTCATAAAAGCCTGGCAGTCGCTCGAAAATTTTCGCGGCGACTCCCAGCTTTATACGTGGCTTTACCGCATTGCCACCAACGAATGTCTCAATTTTTTGAATAAAAAACGTCGCCGCTTTTTTCTTTCTATTAACGACGTTGAGGGCGAACTACTCGAAAAGCTAGAAAGTGCCACAGGCCATTCCGACTACCCCATCGCTGGTGACGAAATTCAGCTGAAACTGCAAAAAGCCGTACTTACGCTGCCCGAAAAGCAGCGTTTGGTCTTCAACATGAAGTATTTTGATGACCTTACTTACGAGGATATTTCTGAAATTACGAAAACCTCCGTGGGCGCATTGAAGGCGAGTTATCACCATGCTGTAGCAAAAATTGAGAAGATTTTAAACGGGGAAGATTAAACTTTATTGTCGCAGGTTTGTCAAAAACAAAAAAGGAATCGTAAAAAGGCATTGGGCCAACTACCACATCCATGAAAAAGATAAAACTGGAACAACTTGACCGCAAACTTCCGTTTGAAACCCCCGAAGGATATTTTGACAAACTTCCTTCAATGGTTCAGACGCGTTTGCATGAGCATATTGAAGAAAAAGAGACCAAATTTACCATTGGTTGGTCAATACGCCGTACGGCCATTGTAGGCGCAGCGGCCAGCGTGGTTGGGGCACTTCTGTGGGTGACATATCCCCAAAAACAATTGTCGCTGAGTGAAGAAAGCCTCAGTCAAGTCTCTGACCAAGAAATCTATAATTATTTAAAAGATACCCAAATTACCCAACAAGAAATGGGCGAACAAACGTCTCTCAATGAACTTTATTCTAACGAAGACGTATTGTTACAACAACTCAACGTCGATGACGAAGCCCTTCGAAAAGCTATTCAGGAAGCCGATATTGAAGAAAATATTTAGTAGTCAACTTACATACCAACCATGAAAAAGTTACTGTTTGTCGCCATCGTTTGCCTTCTCACCCACGCCGCTGTGGCGCAGGATGGAGGAAACCAAAAAATAGAAAACGCCAAAATTGGGCTCATCACCAACCGCCTCAATTTATCTGCCGAACAATCTCAGCAGTTTTGGCCCATTTACAACGATTTTGACGGGAAGAAAAAAGAGATTCGCAAACAAATGCGTCGTCTCATTGTCGAAACCAATACCTTGACAACGCCCGACGAAAAAATCCTTGCCAATATCAAAGAATCGCTGAATTTGCAGCAAAAAGAAGTTGATTTGGAGAAAGAATACCTCACCAAGTTCCTCAAAGTCATCAATGTCAGACAATTAGCCGAACTTTACAAAGCAGAGCAGATGTTTACCCAAATGCTTTTGCAGCGTCTCAATCGTAGCCAACGCTCAGGGAAAGAGTAAACAAAAAAATATGTCGTATAAAGGTTAGGCAGGGCAATGTAAATTCCCTGCCTTTTTTGTTAAAAATCCGTGGGCTTGTGTAACTTGTAGGCGCATTTACCTAACCTCACGTATGATAGATTTTACTACATCCCGCCGTACGTTTCTGAAAAATTCGTCAGTCAGTAGCCTTTCTTTATGGTTAACTCCGAACACTCCAGAAACCTCTACGCCCTCTTCTTTGCCAATCTCCCCCCAACCCTTTTTTGGCCCCTCATCTACCCTTACCCTCGATTTAAGCCCCGCCAAATGGATTTGGTACCCAATGCAGCGGTGCCTGCCCAATACCGTAGTGCTTTTTAGAAAAGAAGTAAATTTGCCTTCTAAGCCCCGCAGCGCAAAAGGGTATATCATTGGCGATAGTCGGTATCTATTTTTTGCCAATGGGCAACGTATTCAGTTTGGTCCCGCGCCTTCAGATCCCCGTTGGACAGAAGCCGACCCACTTGACCTGACCACTCACCTCAACGCAGGCACCAACGTTTTGGGCGCGCAGGTGTTGTTTTATGGGCACGGTGATGGAACCTGGCCCGTAGGAAAACCTGGGTTTCTTTTTAAAATTGACATTGAATTTGCCAACGGAAATACCCTTCAAGTAATTTCGGATGGGACTTGGCAGACCCTCATTGCGCGCAGTTGGCAACCTGGGCACTACAAACGCTGGTATTTACGGGCTTTTCAAGAAGAATTTGACGCGCGCCATTACCCCCACAAATGGTACACCGCCGAATATGTCCCGTTTGAAGAATGGCTTTTGGCACAAGAACTCAACAACCCCGCCAACAAGCCCCCCATCAACAGTACCTTCAACGAATATGCCTTAGACATCAGTGGCCGCGTGGAAGCGTCGCAACTACGCAGCCGAACGATTCCACTGCTCAAAGAAAACCTCGTTTCGGTTACAAAACTGGCTGAGTCGATGACCGTTCGATGGAAACGAAACCCGCAGGAGTATTTTGAATTTGGTACGCCCGATGCGTACGTTGTTCAGCGCCTACCGTGTGTGGTAAGTAGTACGCCGCAAAGCTGGACTGTTAATGTGGACAAAGAGCGTGGTGCCATTTTGACGTTTGAGTTGAAAGAGCAGGTCGTTGGTTTTCCCTATTTTACGATTGACGCCCCCAGCGGAACCATCATCGAACTCATGGTGCAAGAAGCGCACCTTGTGGGAGGAGAACCGCTGCTGAATACCAAATTTAATTCGTGGACTCGCTTTATTTGCCGCACGGGCACCAACCGCTTCGAAACCTTTGATTACGAATCATTGCGGTGGTTGCAGCTTCACATACACGGGGGCGAAGGACAAGCTATTGTGAGCAATGTGGGCGTTCGCCGTCGGCAGTATCCTTGGCCGAATCCTGCCCAAGTTCAGTGCAGCGATGCTAAAATTCAAAAAGTACTCGAAGCTGCGATTAATACCTTGCATAACTCATGTCAAGAAACGATTGTCGATGGGATGGCGCGCGAACGTCAGCAATACAGCGGCGATTGTGGCCACCAAATCCATAGCCTCCAAAACACCTTTGGCGACCGTCTTTTACACGCTCGTTTTATAAATACCTACAGCCAAGGACTAACCCTCGACGGGTATTTTCTGGACGCATGGCCCGCTTTTGACCGACTCGCGCGCGTCATGGAGCGGCAAGTAGGTCTGACTCCTTGGGGGCCTTTGCTCGACCACGGCGTGGGATTCAATTTCGATTGTTGGTATTATTATCTTTATACAGGCGACAAGCTTGCTTTGACAGAAGTGATGCCTCGGCTGGTTAAGTTTTTTAATTACCTCCTCAAACTTCGCGCTTCCAACGGCCTTCTTCCTGTCGAAAATTTGGGAGTTCCAACCGTTTGGATTGACCATGATGCCTACAAAAAACAACGACATAAGCAATGCGCATTTAACCTCTACACGGCAGCTATGATGCAAAAGGCTTTCGCTCCGCTTTGCGATGCCATGGGCATGAACGACCTTGGCAATAAAGCTCGCGCCGTTGGAAACGAAATTCAGGCTACTACTGTAAAGCTGTTTTGGAGTTCGGCCAGAGGAATGTTTATCAACAACTTGCCTTGGGTAGCCGAAGAAAAAGAAGAACGCATCTGCGACCGTTCGTTGGCTACGGCCATTTTATACGACCAATGCCCCGAGGGAATTACCAAATTTTGTGTAAAAGCGCTGGCCAATCCGCCTGCCAATTTGGGTCTCTCCTACCCCGCCAATGCCAACTGGCGCTACTGGGCGTTGGCAAAAGCAGGAAATGTCCAACCCATTATCGACGATTTTCGGACTCGTTGGTACGGAATGGAGTCTGTAGCTGAGAACAACACCTTGGCCGAAACATGGCACGTTCGTCACGATACTACGCAACAATGGAGCCATTGTCCCGTAGCGCCCCTTTTTGTAACCTACATGGGATTGGCGGGCATTCAGCCGCTTAGTCCCGCCTTCAAAAAAGCCCAAATTCGCCCTCAATTGGGTGATTTAGAACAGCTTTCGCTCATCAATTATACGGCGCAAGGTTCTATTTTATTTAGTGCAACGGGTAAACTTGGCAACCGAACCCTCGAAGTTTCACTTCCGCAAGGATGCGAAGCGGAGCTTGTGGTACCTGCCGCCGAAGAGCTAAAAAGCCTGCCTGCCATTGGGCAACCTACCAACGGCCTTCGGAAATATCGTTTAACTTCGGGTCGTACCCACACATTTATTCTCAAAACCATCTAACAAACTAATCAATCACACCGCATGAAAAAAGTGCTACTATTGCTTTTGTGGTCGCCTATTTTATGGGCACAAACCATTTCGTACGAAACCAGTAAAGGCCAAGAAACGGCTACGTACGACGAAATTATTCGCTTCTATCAGGCTTTGGACAAAAAATACGACCAAGCGTCGCTGATTGAAGTAGGCACGACCGACATCGGCAAACCTATCCATTTGTTTGTACTTTCGGCCAATAAAATCTTTAAACCACAAGCGGGAAAAGTTACCTTGTTGGTCAACAACGGCATTCACCCAGGCGAGCCCGAAGGAATTGACGCCAGCATGATGTGGGCGCGGGAATTGTTGGAGAAGAAAGCCATTCCTGCCAACGTCGTGCTCTGTATTGTACCTGTTTACAACGTGGACGGCGCGCTCAATCGCGGGGTTTCACGCATCAACCAAAATGGCCCTAATACCTATGGATTTCGTGCAAATTCACGAAACTACGACCTGAATCGTGATTTTATCAAAACGGATTCAAAAAATTCGGCGTCGTGGCAACGGATGTTTCAGGCGTGGAAGCCTCACATTATTATTGACAACCACACCTCCAACGGAGCTGATTACCAACACGCGGTCACGTATTTTTCGACCCAAAAAGACAAATTCAACGCGCAGGTTTCGGGCTTTTTTAGCAAAGAATTTAATCCTGCTCTCGACCAAAAGCTCTCTGCCTCTGGCTTCCCTCCCGTTCCGTACGTCAATGCGTTTGGCGCTACACCCGAAACGGGTTATTTGGGCTTTAACGACGGGCCACGTTACAGCTCTGGGTATGCGTCGTTGTTCAACTGCGAAACTTTTGTGGTAGAACTTCACATGCTGAAGGATTATCCGACACGCGTCAAAGGAACGTATGCTTTTATGGAAATTACGTTGGAGCTGGCCGCAAAACACGCCAACACGATTGTCGCCAACAAACAAAAAGCCGATGCAGCCGTGGCGTCTCAAACAAAGTTTCCGTTGAGTTGGAAATTGGATCGCTCGGTGGCAGATTCTATTACATTTAAAGGGTTTGCGGCCAAATACAAGCCCAGCGAAGTGAGCGGACTTAATCGACTCTATTATGATAGAAATGAGCCGTTTACCAAACGAATCCCTTTTTACGATCACTACGTCCCTGATTTACAAATAGAAAAACCAACATCTTACATCATTCCACAAAGTTGGGGACGGGTGATTGAGCTTTTAAAACTCAACGGTGTACAAATGCAAACACTGCCAAAAGATACCGAAATGGAAGTAGAGGTATATTACATTGAAGACTACAAAAGCCCCGCCAAACCTTATGAAGGCCATTACAATCATACGGGAGTAACGCTCCGTAAGGAAACCCAAAAATTGTCGTTTTACCAAGGTGACTACGTCATCACGACCAATCAGCCGAGCAATCGATACATTGTCGAGACACTTGAACCACAAGCGCCTGATTCGTTTTTTTCGTGGAATTTCTTTGATAGTATTTTGGCACAAAAAGAGCACTTTTCGGCCTATGTGTTTGAAGATGTGGCGGCCGACTTGCTCCGCAAAGACGCAGCGTTGAAGCAGAAGTTAGAAGAACGTAAAAAAGCAGACGAAGCTTTCGCCAAAAATGGTGCCGCGCAGTTAGAATTTATCTACAAAAACTCTCCATATTCGGAGAAATCATACTTGCGGTATCCTGTGTATCGCTTGCCGAAGTAGTCATTGTATCAGAGGTTTGAGTCGGCTCGTCTGACTCAAACTCATCTTCGCCGAAGTAAAAAAATGGATCCATGTTATGTCGGGGTTTGTTTTGACAACTGTGTTTGTCATATATACGCAAAACATACCCTCATGTCACATTTTTTCAAATAAATATTCTAATTATATCTTTATGGTCAGACGATAGTCAGACCCGATAGTCGCTTGTCAGGTCGGGCTATCGTCTGACCCGAAGACTGCTTTCCTAGGTCAACTTTGAACTCGATCTGACTATCGTCTGACCTACACCTTCACCACTTCGTTTCGTTCGATATAAACCAGCAACGCCTCTACCTGCTTTTTCCCCATTTCTTTGAACAGATTTACGTACCGTTTGATTTGCCGTGAATGGCTGTCGAGCGGAATCCCCGTTTTGTAATCTAAAATTACGACACGCTCTTCTGGTAAAAACACAACGCGGTCGGGGCGATGAAGGTTACCATCGGGAGTTAAGATTTCACGCTCGTTGAGTACCGTATTTTCAGCGTCGAACAACCCTTTCAAATCAGGATGTTTCAAAATATTTTCGAGGCTTTTTTGAATTTCTGCGGATTCGGAGGCATCAATAACGCCGTCGGTTTGCATTTGAGCCAAAGCCATTGGAACATCACTGGGCGTTTTAACCTTCGATAACGCGTAGTGAACTTTATTTCCGTGGTCTTTTTTTCTTTCAAAAGTCTCCACGTCAAACACCCGATTGGCCAACCGACGAAGGCGCAATTCACGACTTCGGTCGGTCGAAATGACATTGGGAATGTAGAAGGAATGTCGAGTGTCCAATGCAGAATGTCGAGTTTGGGAGCCATCCCCTACTAAAGGCTGACTGCTAACTGCCAACTGCTCCTCGCTGCCCGCTGACTGCTGGTACTGATACAACCAATAACTGATGCGGCGGGGTGTTTTGATTTTTTCAAAATTTTCCCCTTTGGCCAGTACGTACAACCGACGCGTAGGGCGAGTAAAAGCCACGTACAACAAATTCAAGTTTTCGACAAATACCCGCTCGCATTCTTCGCGGTACTGCGTTGCGATGGCATCGGGGGTTTGGTCGAGGGCAGATGTTACCCGCACCGAACCTGTTTTTAAGAATTTTTCTTCCATGTATTCTATCGCCTCTCCTGCCTCTACCTTTCCTTCCTCCCACGACGACACGCCCAATGCTTCAGCTGGCTCTAAATTTACCCACATAGTATCCCGCTTGGCACTAGGTACAAACTCCCAATCGGCATACGGAATGATAACAATGGGATATTCAAGCCCTTTGGAACGGTGGATGGTCTGGACGGTAATGGCGTTGGGGTCGGAAGGAGCCGAAATCGAAATTTTGTCTTTTTGGGTTTCCCAGTACTCTAAAAAGTCGGCTAAGTGACTACCGCGTTGCGTACTAAATTCGAGCACCACGTCCAAGAAGCGGAATAAATAGTCTCTTTCGTCCACCAGTTGAAATAAACGAAACACCTGAATTAGTTTTTCCGAAAGCTCATAAGCGCTCATTTGCAAAAACTTATAAGGCGTTAGTTGAGTGTCGAGGGTAGAAGGCAGAGTGTCGAGTTTTTTTTGACCGTAAACCGCTTCTTGCAACTTATTTACGTATTCATAAAATACATGTACGTCGGTCGATTCTACAGCCGCCTTGATGAGTCGGTTGTCGTTGGCATCGGGAATCCGCTCCAAAATCAGGCGGAAATAAAGATACAGTGCTTCGTATTTATCCAAGCGACTGTCGGGTTTTACCAACACCCGCATAAACGCCGTCACCAAGTTGACCGCCGCCGAAAACCGCAACGACAAAGAATCATCCGAAATAATATTGTATCCGTTTTCTTTTAAGTGGTTGGCAATCTTTTTGGCATCTCGTTTAAAACGGCACAACACCGACACGTCTCCCAACGAAAAGCCCTCTTGCTCTGTCACTTGCCGAATCAACTCCAGCGTTCGGGTAATCATCACGGGGGTGTCGTTTTCGTCATCGCCTTCTTTCCCTTCTACAAATTCGATGTTCACTTGGCCGCCCGTTTTAGGGCTAGGCGGAATTTCTTGGGCAACTTGGGCAAACACTTCCTGCGCCAACGGAAATTGGTCACGATATAGTTTTTCGACCGTTTCAAAAAAGGCATTGTTAAATTCAATGACTTCGCGGGCGCTTCGGCGGTTGGTACGAAGCACGTCGTCTTTGAGGTGCCAGCGAATATTTTCGAGGCGCTCTACCGTCAGTTCACTGTCGCCCAAAGAGCGGTACAGGCGATCCATTTTTTTGGAATGAAGCGCAATGATTTGGTCCATGTCACCACCGCGAAAACGATAAATCGCTTGCTTAGAATCGCCCACGGCCAAGTTGAAGTGTTCATATCCTAAACTGTTGTCAATCAGTGGCAAGAGGTTGGCAAACTGCAATTTTGAAGTATCTTGAAACTCGTCAATTAGTATGTGATTAAATTTCTCTCCCAGTCGTTCGTAAATAAACGGCACGGGGTCTTCGGTGACGATTTTGAGGATTTTTTGGTTAAATTCCGAAATGTGGACGCGGTTATTTTCTCGAAGTTGACGGTCAAATTCTTCCTTAATTTCGTTCAACAACGACAAATGGTACAAGTGCGGAATCAGCTGTTGATACAAGAAATACTGTTTGCTGTTTTCGAGGCGAATTTTCTCAATGTGCCCGTAGCAATCGGCCAATTGCGGTTTAAGGGTTTCAACTGCCTCCACCACAAACGGACGCGCCGACTTTGTCAACCACCCTTTGTCATTTTCAAACGCATCTTTTTCGCGACTTCCTGGCTCCGACATCGTTTCCGAATCTTCGGTGCGTTTTTTAAAATACTTAAAGACGGTTCCGTACGCAAAATCTTTCTCGTCAAGTCCTTTTTCCAAAATTAGCCGTTGCCCTTCCTCCGCCCATTTAATGATTTGATTCTCCCACATTTTGATGGCTGCCACTAACTGCCGACGAATTTTTTTAAAGTCTTTGGCCGTTAACTCCGAATTTTGAACAATAGCCGCGTAGCGTTGTTCATTGAGCAAGTCGGTAGCAAAACTCGCCAATGCTTCGGGCAAATTATGATAATTTTGACCATCCTGCCCTGCTTCCAAGTAAAAAGACTCCAAAATATCGGTCAATTCTCCGTAGGAATCATCGCCCGTATGTTCGAGCAAGCGTTCTACCGCCATCAATAAAAGTTCACCCGCTTCCATCTCCACTTCAAACGAAAACGGCATTCCCAGTTCGTCCGTAAATGCGCTCACTACCCGTTGGACGAAGCTATCAATCGTCATCACTGCAAAATCACTATAATCGTGCAATATTTGCTTAAAAACGCGTTCTGCACGCATCCTCAGCGACTGTTCTTGCACTTTGTAGGCACCTTCTAGGTCATTGAGTGTTTCGGGGTAAAGTTCACGAATAATGTCACCTAACATGGCGTCGTTTCCGCCTTCGGCAAATACCTGTAAACGTCCCAAAATACGTTCCTTCATTTCGCGGGTAGCGGCTTTGGTAAACGTAATGGCAAGAATGTGCTTAAAATAATAAGCGTTATCGTTTTGAAGAACGAGCTTGAGGTATTCTTTGGTGAGGGTATAGGTTTTGCCCGACCCCGCCGATGAACTAACGATTTTGAACATAAAGCAACAACGAACTTGTTTTCGAGGTATGCAAGTTAGTCCATTTATAGGGATAGCAAAAAATTATTAAACCATATAAGACATATAAGAGCATATAAGTCGCTTATAATCCCTTATATGTCTTATATGGTTCCAATCACTTCAAGACGACAACCTTCTGCGAAAACGTCTGGTTATCAAGATAAACCCGAATCGTATAAGTGCCATTGGGTAATAAACGAGGCAGTGTACTTGATTTTTCACGCGTCGAAATGTTGTTTTCCTGCAAAACCACCCGACCTAAGGCATCTAGCAGCTCAAAATGCCATGGACTGCCTGTTTGCCCCGTTACTTTTACCACAATGCCTGATTCGGCAGGATTAGGGCTTACTGTTGCTGAAACCCGCTCGCTTGGGGTGAGTTCAATCCCCGTAATTGTCGTGCTTGGAGGTATCACAACTACGCTCGTTTGGCCTACCAATTTATCCGAAAGTTCATTGAGGTAACATTCCAAATTGGTGTAACCTTCTACTCCCGTAAACTTTTTAGAGAGTTGTGTCCCGTTGTGGTCTTGTACACTGGGATTCAATCCATTGGCAGTTTCCCAGTCGTTGGGCATTCCATCGTTATCGGTATCAGCAGGTGGCGGTGGGGCGGTGGTAAAATCTAACGTAAATGCGTCGTTGAAATAATCGGTACCGTTGATGGCTTGGGAAGCCATCGTATTTGAGGCAATTGGTGCCAACAAACGCCGATCCATCGGGTCACGGGGGAATGCTCCCACGTTTTTGGTGGCATACATCGGCAAGTCAGTCGCCGTTGTAGGCCTAATCAATGGAAACGAATGGCGCGTTGTAAGGCGTTGGGCGGTGCCTAAACTGGTGTTGGGGGCGTTTGTATTAAAATCATTGCAACAGTAAAACAACTGATAATCTGAATATGGCACATATCTATTCAAACGATTTCCCGAAACGAACAGCCGATTAGATGCGTTGGACAAGAAATCGGCCGAGGCTAATGGGCCGTTGTAAGTAGAACGAACCACCGAATAGTTATTGGTAAAATTGAGATTCAGTCGAAAATTTGTACAGTCACTCCCACCCGACGTACAAGCGTTGTACCACGTCTGAATTTGCTGATCCCAAAAAAGATTCGAGGTGATTTCGATATTGAGCGGTGCCGAACTGCAAAAAGGTGACTCACACGACAATTCAGGGAAACGCCCCCCAATCCGATTCCAAACATTGTGGTGAATGCTGATATTGTCTTGCGGGTGGTCGGCACGCGAATAATTGACCAACATTCCCCCCAAATGAAAGTGCTCGCCGAGGGTTTCGGACAGCATACTGTTTTGAATGGTAATATTGCGTGAATGCGAAATCTGCACACTTTCATCAATGGCATTGGCAAACGAGCAATGATCCACGATGACGTTTGAAGCGCCGTCGAGTCGCAAGCCGTCGTCGAGTACGTACCCTTGGTTGGGCAATGTTTGGGTAGGTTTCGGGCGCGAACGCAGGTGACGAATAATCACATTGCGGGAATTGGTGTTTTGCTCGTAGATTTCGTCCAAAATAATGCCCCGAACGATGATTCCTCCTGGCGAAGTTTGCCCCGCAATGGTGACATCGCCCTTGAAAACTTCGGCGGCACACGGAATAACCCCACTTACTTTGAACAAAATATACTTAGCTCCCGCTTGGTTCAAACCGTTTTGTAACGACCCCGCGCCTGAGCAATTGAGATTGGTGACGTAATAAACGTTCCCACCGCGCCCTCCCGTGGCCACCGCTCCAAAACCTTCAGCTCCTGGAAACGCGGGAATGGTTTGCGCCAAAACTGGCCATGAAATACCTACAATCGAGACAATACTCAACAATAGCTTTTGCATACAACTTTGTGTTCTATTTTGAAAACAAAGCTCGCTTTTTACCATAAAACCCAGACCTACAAACACGACAAAAACTGGTACAATCGCGTCAAATTACGTTTTTTGGGCTTTTTCTTGAAAATCAGAGGGAGTTTGTCCAAAGTGTTTCTTAAAAATTCGGGAAAAGTAGGCAGGATCAGAAAAGCCCAATTCGTAGGCAATTTCGGTAACGTTTTTTGGAGAAGATACCAGCCAGAGCGCTGCTTTTTCTAATTTGATTTTACGAATAAAATCCGTGGGGGTCGTATCCGCTTCTTCTCGCAACTGGCGCTGAAGCTGGCGCAAACTTAGATGGAGGTGTTCAGCAAGGTCAGACGGAGAAAGTTCTTGTTGAAGATTTTGCAGCACAAATCGCTCTGCTTTTCCAACAAGAGTCGCGTCATCCGAAGGTACGTCCGTGGGCGCAATCACTCGATAGACTTTTTCTTCGACGGTCACAATGGTCGGGGAACGGCGCATCCATTGCCAAATTCCGAAAGCGATGACAATCAAAACGATACCTAAACCCACCCCTATGCCCTTGGTAAACGTACGTTGAAAGCCCGTCCACCAAGTTGCTTCTCCCACTAACGTGGCCGCTTGCCAGGTAGTCGGAAAGCCAAAGTCTTTGCCACCGCTGATACTTTCATAATCATAAAAAGGGATAGACGCTTCTTCGGCCAAGGGGCGAATGTCGAGGTAATGGTCGGCGTCGTTGAGGCAAATATCCACCTTAAAGCGTTTTTGCGTCTGAGGGCGAACTCCCAAAGCAGCCCATGCCACCCGAAACTCAATCAGATACCCCTCGTCTTGGTCAGTTTCATCATTGACAGTTCCCTTACGAACCACTTGATAATCCATCACAAAATGCGACGTCATGGTGTCTTTGGGCACTTTCGATTCGTTTACTTTTATCAAAAACTTATCTCCTCCCCTAAACACAGTCAAATTTCCCATGGCATCAATAATCAACTGATAGTCATCATCTTCCATCAGCGATTTGCTATTATTTTGGGTATCGATGTAGAACTCTACTCCATCATTAAACGTAATACGCGGGCTACCACTTTTATCGTTGGCAAGATTGACCAAATGGGCATCTTTGACCTCAAAAAAGCCGTACAAATACATTTCATCAAAGCCCAGCGCATACCGCATTTCGTTAGGAGATTTTGCCAAACGGCTTTGGGGGCGATACTTCCAAAAAAATTCCTGAGGCCATTCGTTGGACTGACCGTCGATGGTTGGGAGTTCGTCAAGGTAGTGAATAGGTAGTTGAGCGCAAACGCAATGCACGAGAAGCACGAATACCAGCTGTAAAGCGAGTTTTTTCATAGAATTGTGCACAAGTTAGCTATTTTTTGTTTTTTTGTAAATAGCCCTAAAATAACAAACCTCTTTCCTTTTGTTACATGCTCACATCTCCCTCCGATTGGCCACTTTGGCGTAAAATCATTTTTCGTTTCACAGCCATTTACCTCGGTTTGTACTGTATCAATTTCTTTGGTTTGGCGCAGCTACCTTTAATAAACACGGTGTACGGCATTTATACCGCCGCTGAAAAAGTAGTGGTGGAATGGCTCAACCAGTCCTTGTTTCATATCAAAGACGCATTGGTTCCCATAGCGGGTAGCGGCGACACCTCGTTTGGGTACGCAGAGTTATGCTTTCACAGCCTCATGGCCGTCGTCGGAACAGCACTTTGGTCGCTGCTCGACCGCAAAAGGCCAAGTTACGAAACTGCCTACTATTGGCTCATTGTAGGGCTTCGGTATTACGTCAGCATGGTTTCGTTCGTGTATGGGATTATCAAAGTGTATGCCCAACAAATGCCTTTTCCCAATTTGAGCCAGTTCGCAACTCCCCTTGGCGAGTTGTCACCGATGCGCCTTGCTTGGTTTTTTATTGGGTATTCGCAGCCCTACGAGGTATTTTCGGGGGTGATGGAATGCGTTGCGGGAGCGTTGCTCATTTTCCGACGCACAAGTACCTTGGGGGCGTTGGTGGCTGCGGGCGTTTTTCTAAACGTGGCAATGATGAATTTGGCCTACAACATCCCTGTAAAGCTGTTTTCGATGCACTTGTTTGTGTTTAGTTGTATTTTATTATTTACCGATGCCCAGCGCCTTCTTCGCTTTTTTGTGCTCAATCAGCCTACCGAGCCACTTCCACCCGCCTATGTATTTTCGCAAAAATGGATGCAGACGTCTCGCATTTTGCTAAAAGTTGCTTTCATCGGTTTATTTATCGTTTTTCCTTTTTACTCCTCCTACCAATCGAGCCTTCATCCTTTCAACGACGCCCCTCCCAAAGAAGTCTTGACGACGGGTGTTTTTGACGTGGCCTCGTTTGAAACCTCGGGACGAATGGCGACCGATAGCCTCCGCTGGAAAGACGTGATTTTTGAGAAAAACAACAGCGGAAGCATTCAGACCACCGACACCCTGTTCAGAATTCGGTACGGGCGGGCGTATTTTGGTTATAAATTGGATTCTCTACACCAAACGATTTCCTTCAAAAAACGCTCCAGCGATAGCGCTCATTTGTTTATTCTCCAATGCACTTTACCCGACACCAACACCCTAATCCTCAAAGGAAAAGTGCAAAATGACTCGTTGAAAGTGGTCTTAAAGAGAAAAAACAAAACATTTCCCTTGGCTAAAAAACCATTTGATTGGATGTTGGAGACAGTGCCTTGAGGACGTTTATTTAAGCTTGATTACAAGTTGCTCTACATCTTCAAAATCTTGCATCAATTTTTTTAACGATAATTTAGGAAGCAGCTGGGAAGCTGTTTGAATTTTGCTGTATTTTACTTTTTTCCATTTACCTTTTTTCTCTTCTTCAAAACACCCCAATAAATATCCTAAAACACTATCTGGGCTCGGAATCTGGCTCACAACTTTGGAACTCAAATGCGTATTTACTTTTTCTTCCCAAGCCTCTCTACGGTGTTTTAGGTATCGAAACTCATTGTAGATTATGTCAGGCTGGGAAAGTATCCAAGCTTCCATCGTCTGAATCATAAAAAATATAACATCCTGATAATATGTCCATTCTTTTCGTGGTTGTGGCCAATACCCAGATGCTATTTTTTCATCCGCGAAAGCAAGCAGATTCTTTTTATGTTCTTCTGCATTTTCTCCTCCAAAATCACGTTTTAATTCTTGAAAATCAAGAACTGTATAGGCTCTTACATCTGAAAATCTACTCAGAAAATTTACAAAGGCAAATAACGTTTGCTTATACCCACCGCTCGGGCGTATATCAAAAACTACTTTTAAATTGGGGATTTCTTGCTCAAATAAGCGATAAAATGCCGTTTGCAGCAAAAAAGCTTGCTCTGTTAACCCTGCAAACTCTCCCTTCAACTCAGTAGTAGGTGGCCCTCCTCCTTCAATAAATACCGTATCTTTCATCTAACCCCAGCGTCTGCCTCCTAACAAACCACTCAACCACAATTTACCAGGTAAAAACTCTTCGAACCAGTTTTCAAAATCTTCTTCCGATTTCGAGGTTATTAATGTTTGGTTTGCCTCATCTTTTTCAAAAATCCAAACATCATCTAACTCAAAGCAATTTAATAGCATTGGCGAATGAGTCGCAATAATAAACTGCTTCCCTAACTTTACCCCTTCTCGCAACGTTTCAGCAAGAATACTAATCATATCAGGATGCAACCCCAATTCTGGCTCATCAAAACAAATCAGTTTTCCAGCACTCGGGTTGTAAATAATCGCTAACAAAATCAAGTACCGCAATGTCCCATCAGAAATACTTTCCAATGGAATATTGTGAATGAGTTGTTTTTCGGTAAGAATAATCCGAAAATTGCCCCCTATATAATCAAAAGTAATGTTTTTAAAATAAGGATTAACCTTTGTAACAGCTTCTTGAATTTTTCCAAAAGCCAGCGGATATTTCGCGTTAAGGCGCTGAAAAACAAGCGACAAATTACTAGCATCACCATGTAGTCTATCCTCGCCTAAATCTTTATTCCATTGACGAGCTCGACTATTCAATGTCACATCAAAATAAGTATAAACATCTAGGTCTTCGATAGCCTTTCGAATTAAAAACAGGGGAAAAAAGCGTAGTGTATCGGTTCCTACCTGACTAATTACCAATTCTTTATCATCAAAAACTCCCCCTACTTCCTTGTATTCTATCTGTATTGTATCCGTTTCTTTCCAAACTAGCCTACTTTTTCCATCTTTTCTTTCAGAGATAAACCCCTTTCCATTTTGCATGTCTAAATAGACAAATGGGCGTTTTCCTCCTACCCCTTCATTGTATAGCTTTTCAGAAATAAAATAAGAAGAATCGTTCCCCAAGCTGTGAATTACAATTTCATAAAATGGGTTATTCGGGAAAGCGAACCCATTTTTATCTTCTATTACTGAATTGAGGTATGTTTTATCAAACTCAAAAACCAGCCTAATTTGTTTGGACGTTTCTTGAGAAAAGTTAGCTACCGAATTGAATCCTCCCCACAAATTAAATGTCTCTTGAAATCCATTTTTCTTCCTTATGGCATTATTGAGTAAGGTAAATGCTTTGATGAAATTTGATTTCCCGCTCCCATTAATACCTACCAGAAGGTTAATTCCTGCATTAAGACAAACCTTCTGAGAAGTTCTTGTACCAAAGAAATTTTCTACCTCAATACTTTTAATCATGCGCAAAGAATTTGTTATTATTTATCACAAAAATAGCTAAAAGGTCTTTAAAGCCTTAATCCTCCCAACGAATTAAACGTTTTCCGTAAAAATAGTGTTAGACCATCATACCAAACAGCAAACGTAACCAATTCGCGCGCCTTTGAAAGCACTTGCCCACCTCAACAAATACCTCGTCAAATACAAGTGGTACCTTATTCTTGGAACACTTTTTACCATTATTTCCAACCTTTTTGGCATCATTCCTGCCCAATTGGTACGCTATGCCCTCGACTTGGTAAAAGATACCCTCGACGTCTATTTTTTGTTTGAAGGCTCCAAAATTCAGTCCAGTTTTTACGACATTTTTGCCTTTAGTATCTTATTGTACGGGATGCTGATTTTGGCCATGGCGCTGCTGAAAGGGGTTTTCTTGTTTATGGTGCGGCAAACCCTCATTGTGATGTCACGGCACATCGAATTTGACCTCAAGAACGAAATTTATACGCACTACCAAACCCTGCCGCTGAGTTTTTATCGACGCCACAACACAGGCGACCTCATGGCGCGGATTTCGGAAGATGTCAGCAAGGTGCGGATGTATGTAGGGCCGTCAATTATGTACGGCATCAATCTCATTACGCTGTTTATTTTAGTGATTAGCTACATGGTATCGGTCAACGCCAAACTGACTTTTTACGTTTTGCTGCCATTGCCTGTCTTGTCGTTGAGTATTTATTACGTCAACAACATCATCATGAAACGCTCAGAGGCATTGCAAGCACAGCTTTCATCGGTTTCGACGTTTGTGCAAGAATCGTTTTCAGGGATTCGGGTGGTCAAAGCCTTCGTTCGGGAGCGGGAACAACTTCGCCATTTTATCAATCAAAGTAACGACTATCGCAACAAATCGCTTGGATTAACGCTCGTCGATTCGCTGTTTTATCCGTTTATTGTCGTCTTAGTAGGTTTGAGTAACATTCTCGTAGTCTATATTGGTGGGCAGGAAATAATGGCAGGACGGCTCACCCCTGGCAACATCACTGAGTTTATTTTGTACGTAAGTATGTTGACATGGCCCGTGATGGCGCTCGGCTGGACAACCAGCCAAACCCAACGAGCGGCGGCGTCGCAAGTGCGTATCAATGAGTTTTTGACCACCAAAACCGACATTGTTTCGGAGAAAAATACAGTACGTGAGATTCAAGGTGCCATCCGTTTTGACAATGTTTCGTTTGTTTATCCCGACACGGGCATCAAAGCCATCAAGCAATTTAATCTAAGCGTGAAAGCGGGGGAAACGGTAGCTATTTTAGGCACAACAGGTTCGGGAAAAAGTACCGTAGCCAGCCTTCTTACACGTTTGTATGACCCTACCGAAGGGCAAATTTTGATCGATGGTGTCCCTCTCAAAGAGTATAACCTTCAATCGCTCCGAAGCCAAACGGGCTACGTGCCCCAAGACGTCTTTTTGTTTTCAGATTCTATTGCTCAAAACGTAGCGTTTGGAACAACAGGCTTGCCATTTTCTAAAATTGAACAAGCGGCCAAAGACGCTGATTTGTACACCAATATCATTGATTTCCCCGAAGGTTTTGATACGAAGGTGGGTGAGCGCGGCATCACGCTGTCAGGAGGTCAAAAACAGCGACTTTCGATTGCGCGCGCCATTGCCCGCGACCCTAAAATATTGATTTTGGACGATTGCCTTTCTGCCGTAGATACGCAAACCGAAAATACGATTTTGAGCAACCTCCAACGCATCATGCAAGACCGTACGTCGGTGATTATTTCTCACCGCGTGTCGTCAGCCAAACTCGCCGATTTCATCGTGGTTTTAAACGACGGCGAAATCATCGAACAAGGTACGCACACTGAACTCCTTGAAAGAAACGGCCCTTATAAAGAACTATACGACAAGCAGTTGCAAGGCGAAGAAGTGTAAAACATGCCAAACCTTGCTTACTTTTCGTCCAAACTCATCAAATAGAGTGTTTCTACTTTTTGCCTAGCCCACGGAGTTTTACGAAGGAATGCTAGGCTTGATTTGATGCTTGGGTCAAATTGAAAACAGCGAATGTTGACGTATTCGGCCATGGTTTCCCACCCATAATGTGCCACCAAATGATGCAACATCATTTCGAGGGTCACGCCGTGTAACGGATTATTGGCTTGCGGATTATTCATACATACTTTAAGGTTATTGTCTCTTCAAAAATCAGTTAATTATTTAGCATCTGACACAAAATAACGCACTTCCATTGCGGTATCTTTCAACAATTCACGCGTTCGGTCAGGACGGGCATCGGTCAAAAAAACTTGCCCAAAGGTATCTTTTTCAATGAGATGAATCAGTTTTTGAATGCGACGGTCGTCGAGTTTATCAAAAATATCATCGAGCAACAACAACGGTTTCATTTCTTTTTCAATCGAAATCAGGTCAAATTGCGCCAATTTTAAGGCCAATACAAACGACTTTTGTTGTCCTTGGGAACCAAATTTCCGCAGTGCTACCCCGTCCATTTCAAAACCAAAATCATCTTTATGGATACCCATTAGGGTACGTTGGGCGTTCAAGTCGCGCGACCTGTGCTCCCTAAAATGATCACGAAAGTCGAGGTTTTCAACTTCTGATTCATACTTAATCGTTACCGCCTCTCGCCCCTCTCCCAAAAACGAATAATAATGCTGCACCAAAGGTTCAAAACCCTCTAAAAATCGCTGACGGCGTTCAAAAATTCGATTAGCAAGGGCAACGAGTGGCTCATCGTAAGTATCTAGCAAGTCATCGTCCACGTAGCGGCGGTCATAAAAAATCTTCAAAATCCCGTTTCGCTGCGCCAATAATTTATTGTATTGAAGCAAATCTTGGAGATAGTGTTGATCAAGCTGCGACAATACCCCGTCAAAAAAACGGCGTCGTTCTTCGCTCCCGTCGCGGACTAAATCAGTATCATTGGGCGCTACCAACACCACGGGATACAGCCCAATATGGTCGCTGATACGCTCATACGGCTTTTTATCTGACAAGATTACTTTTCGCTGACCACGCTGCAAACTGCACGTAATTTGCGTGGTTTTATGATCTTTCCAAAACACCCCATCGACCATCATAAAATCAGCTTCGTGCTGAATGCTAAAAGCATCTTGCACCTGAAACGCGCTTTTGGTCAGCCCCAACCAATAAATAGCATCGAGCAAATTGGTTTTGCCACTACCGTTTTCCCCCACGATACAGTTGAGGGAACGACTAAACTCAAAACGTCCCTCTTCGTAGTTTTTAAATCCCATAAGTTGGAGTTTTTCTAGGTATAGCTGTGGCATTGAATGGTTTTATGCTTAATTTCGCGTGGCAAAGATAGAACAGTCAACAGTTCACCGTTCATTGTTTGACCAGAAAACCTTATTTATTGTAAAAAATGGCAACCAAAACCAAAGCAACCCCAGCTAAAATAACCCATCCCAAAGAGAGATACATGTATTGGTATGAGTCGATGTTGCTTCAACGTAAGTTTGAAGAAAAAGCAGGACAACTCTATGGGCAACAAAAAATACGTGGTTTTTGTCACCTTTATATTGGTCAGGAAGCCTGCTCGTCAGGAAGTGTCAGTGCCCTTACCAAAGACGACAAGTGGATTACAGCTTACCGCGATCACGGCTTCCCATTGGCGCTAGGTACAGAACCTAAAGCCATCATGGCCGAATTGTACGGAAAAGCAACTGGTACCACCAAAGGAAAAGGCGGCTCAATGCACATTTTTGACAAAGAGCATAATTTTATTGGCGGCCATGGTATCGTAGGAGCGCAAATTCCACTAGGTGCTGGTATTGCTTTTGCGGAAAAATACAACAAGACATCAAACCTTTGTATGTGCTTTTTTGGCGACGGAGCCGTTCGCCAAGGTGCACTACACGAAGCCTTTAACATGGCAATGACGTGGAAACTCCCCGTGATTTTCGTCGTTGAAAACAACGGATACGCCATGGGTACGTCAGTTAATCGTACTTCTAACGTGACCGATTTATATACCATTGGAGAAGGTTACGATATGCCATCAGAACCCGTGGACGGCATGGATGTAGAAGCCGTACACGATGCCGTTAGCCGTGCCGCTGAGCGCGCTCGCCGTGGCGATGGCCCTACTTTCCTCGAATTCAAAACGTACCGTTACCGTGGTCACTCTATGTCTGACCCTCAAAAATACCGTACCAAAGAGGAGGTAGAAGAGTACAAAAAGCGTGACCCAATCGAAATGACGAAAGACCGCATTTTGACAAATGGCATCGCGACTGAAGAAGATCTTGCTGCGATTGATGCAAAAATCAAACAAATTGTGGAAGAATCTGTGAAATTCGCGGAAGAATCTCCGTGGCCAGATCCATCTGAAATCTTTACGGATATGTACGTAGAACCTGATTATCCGTTTATTGTTGATTAGCCGATAGTCGATAGTCCACAGTCGATGGTCGATAGTGAAATTACTGTGGACTATCGACCTTAAACTATCGACTGTCTCAAAAACCATGAAAACGTTAGGAAGGTATTTTATTTTTTTAGGGTCTTTGCTACGAAACCGTGAGACGTTTCGGGTCTATGTAAAGTTGGTGCTCGACGAATGTATTGAGATTGGTATCAATTCCGTCTTCATCGTGGCAATCGTGGCGACCTTTTTGGGGGCAGTAACCTGCGTCCAAACGGCCGACAACTTAGTAAGCCCTTTCGTTCCCAACTACATCATTTCGCTCATTGTGCGCGACAGTAGTATTTTGGAATTCGCCCCCACAATTACGTGTATCGTACTTTCAGGAAAAGTAGGTTCTCACATTGCAGGTGGACTGGGCACCATGCGTATTACGGAGCAAATCGACGCCCTTGAAGTAATGGGAATCAACTCCATTTCGTACTTGGTTCTCCCCAAAATCGTAGCGGCCATCGTCATGTTTCCCATGTTGGTCATCCTTTCGGGTTTTCTCTCCATCTTTGGAGGATACATTGCGGGCGTCGCAACAGGCGTAATTACCCCCGAAGATTATATTCGTGGTTTACGTTTCGATTTTCGCACGTTTAATATTCCATTTGCCATCATCAAATCAGTCTTTTTTGCCTTTTTGATTACGTCTATTTCTTCTTTCAAAGGCTTTTTCACCCAAGGCGGAGCACTCGAAGTAGGCCAAGCCTCTACCGCCGCTGTGACCAACAGCTGTATTGCGGTTTTGATTGCCGATTATTTGCTCGCCCAACTCTTACTTTTGTAGGGTGTGTTGGGTTGCTCACAACCCAACCTTTTTCCTCCTTTACCAAACAATTTCTTCCAATCCTCGCCCGCGAAGGTAGTTATTGGCTTGGCTAAAGTGTTTGGTTCCGAACCACCCTCCACTGTTGGCCGACATCGGCGAAGGGTGTTTGGCCTTCAGCACAAAATGGCGTTTGGGGTCGATAATCTTACCCTTGTCCTGCGCATACCGCCCCCAAAGCATAAATACAACGCCTTCCTTTTGGTCGTTAATACATTTAATTACGGCATCCGTAAAACGCTCCCAACCACGCCCTTGGTGTGAGCCTGGGCTTGCTTCTCGTACGGTGAGGGTGGAGTTGAGTAGCAACACACCTTGCTCGGCCCAACGCTCCAAGTTGCCCGACGCAGGGAAAGGTTGCCCAAGGTCTTCCTGAATTTCTTTGAAAATATTAATGAGCGATGGTGGTTTAGTAACACCGTCGTTGACCGAAAAGCATAATCCATTGGCTTGTCCGCGCCCGTGGTAAGGGTCTTGTCCCAAAATCACCACTTTTGTTTTGTCAAACGGGCACTTATCGAACGCATTAAACATCAGTTTCCCAGGCGGATACACTTGTTGCGTTTGGTATTCATTTCGTACAAATGCCACCAAATCAGTAAAATACGGTTGCTCAAATTCTGATTGCAAATGAGCTTTCCACGAAGCGTCGATTTTAACGTCCATTTTTCTAATTTTTGCGTCAACTATTGGTTTTTCAACTACAACGACCTAATTTTGGTTACAAAGTTAGGAAAGTATCAAACAACCATGACATCAGCGATAACAGAAGGTGTGAGAGTAAGCGTCATGACGCAGTATCAGCCCGAGTATTCGAGCCCGGCGCAAGCCCATTTTGTGTTTACGTATCGCATTACCATCGAGAACCACAGCGAGCATACGGTTCAGCTTTTACGTAGGCATTGGCATATTTTTGATTCCAATGGCACCATCCGCGAAGTAGAAGGGGAAGGCGTAGTGGGTCAACAACCCACGCTCGAACCTGGCGAAATTCACGAATACGTATCAGGTTGTAATCTTCGTACCAGCATTGGTAAAATGGTAGGCACTTATTTAATGGAACGCCTTGTAGATGGCAAGCAGTTTAACGTAGCCATTCCAGAATTTACCATGATTGCGCCCTATCGTTTGAATTAAAAAAACTTCTTACCTAATCACCCTATTTTGCAATTACGTTCGCTTTCTAACTATTTTTTGAAGGCCCAAGACGAGCATGGTCTTCACTCACCTTTTGTATTTGACTTGTACCTTCAAATCATCAAGCAAGATACAAAAACCACTTCTTTTGAGCCAATTGAAGCCATTCGCCAAACGATGCTTCACAGCCAAGAAACCCTCCAAATTACTGATTATGGCGCAGGTTCTCGGGTCAATACTTCCTCTACCCGACAAGTAAAAGACATTGCCCAACATTCTAAAAAATCGGCGCGATTGGCGCGGTTGTTCTATCGCCTCATTCAGCGTTTTGAGTATAATTCTATTTTTGATTTAGGCACGTCACTTGGCCTTACCACTCTGTATATGGCGCAAGCCAATCTTTCAGCCCAAATTACCACCTTTGAAGGATGCCCCGAAACGGCAAGCGTTGCGCAACAAAATTTTAAGACCTGGGCCAACCGCGCATTGTCTCCTCAACACCCCCTCCCTATTCAGACGGTTGTAGGGAATTTGGACGAGACACTTCCCAAAGCCGTTGAAGACTCTCAACGCCTTGATTTTGTCTTTTTTGACGCCAATCATCGCTACGAACCTACAGTAAGATACTTTGAAACCTGCCTTACCAAAGCGCACAACGATAGTCTCTTCGTTTTTGACGACATTCACTGGTCGCCCGAAATGGAACAAGCGTGGGAATATATCAAAGCCCACCCTTCCGTTTCAGCGACCATCGACCTGTTTGCGGTAGGCTTGGTGTTTTTTCGGCAACAACAACCAAAACAGCATTTCGTGCTTCGTTGGCCTTTTTGGAAGTAAAAACAAATGGACAAAAGGCAAGTTTACAAATAGTATTCTAAAGCGCGACAAACTCTACTCGGCGGTTTCTTTTGCGATTTTCTTCCGACGTATTGGGGGCAATTGGGTCAAGTGGTCCTCGGCCTCGGCTTTCTAGGCGGTCGCCACTGATGCCCTTTGTTTTTAGATACTCCATCACTGCTTGACAGCGTTCTCGCGAGAGCTTTACATTCAAGTCAAAATCTCCTGCATTATCGGTATGTCCCCGAATTTCGATACGTGCCGTTGGATTTTTTTGCAAAATCGCGACCAGTTCATCCAATTGTGGCGCCGACTCGGGGCGTAGCACGGGGCTACTTTGATCAAAATAAATATTATTTAGCGTAATGACCTTCCCTTTCACCAACTCGCTGAAAGGCGACGGGGCTGGTGGTTTAGGCGGTTCTTTAGAAAATACCAACGTTCTAGGTGGTTCGTTGGTCGCAGCAGTAGCCTTAGGAGCAGCTGGGGGTGGCGTAGTCGCTACCGCAGGAGGTGGCGTAGGGGTTGGCGCGGGTGGTGCAGGAGCAGCAGCGGCGGCCGTTTTATCCAATCGGTAAGTTAGTTCGTACGATTTACCAGTAAGGGCTGTTTCTATCGTTATTTTTTTGGTATCAGGAGTGAATCCTTTGGCCGATGCCTCCACTTCCAGTTGCTCTTCGGCATCGTAGGTCAGTTCAGTAAAACCATCTTTTAGGGCTATAAACTCAACGTCATTATTGCTTTTGGTACGTACATTGAGAATACTTCCGATAATGGGACGGTCAGTCGCTTTGTCTAACACCCTAATTTTCAGCACTGATGGCTTTATTTTTTGAAGCTCAAACCCCAACACTCGGTCGTGCTTGATGTCATTGATATTGGCCGAAGCCTCGGTGTATCCTTTGGCCGTCACGTAAATGCTAACGACGGTATTGGGCAAGACGTTGATGGAAAAATTTTTATCCACGCTGTTAAATTTAGGCTCAAACTCCTGACCTGTTTTGGCATCTTTGGTTTTCAATTTAACCCGTGTAAGCAGCGCATTTGTTTCCACGTCTCGAATCGCAAGGGTTACTTTAATCAACCCCGACTGTTTTTCTGAATTAACAATCTGAGCATCTTGTACTTTTAAATCCCCTTTGTTATTCTCCAGCGTTGACTTTACGACCGTTTCTTTGGTCTTCTTAGGTTTGACCGTATCAGCAACGGTCACCGAAATCTCCTCTTTTTTGGTAAAATAACGGGTTGGGAGAGCAAATGAACCCCATGCTTCTCCTACACACACACACACTAAAAGCAACATCGTCTTCATATAGGCCAAATATCGGGCTTATTTTTTGTTCATCAAACAGTTTTTTAACACGGTTTTAGTAGCAAATTACCGTCTATCGTGGCTTACGATTTGATAGTCAGATATTCTTGTTTTATTTTGCAAATCAATAGTTAGTAAGCCAACTTGTGTTTCTAGGTCTATAGTAAACGATAAAAATGACTCACCCATCTGATTCCCGTGCTTATTTTTTTAAAATCGACACCACCATTAAAAAAATCAGGAACGTCCTACAAAAGCGTTTTAATGAAGCTGGCTTTGACCTGACCGTGGACCAATGGGTGCTCATCGACCACGTGGCTCGGAACGAAGGAATCAGCCAAAATACCCTTGCCGAGCTTACCACCAAAGATGCCCCCACCGTTACTCGGATTCTGGATTTGCTCGTTAAAAAAGACTTGGTCGAACGGCGCATGTCGGAAGAAGACCGTCGGAAATTTAATATTTATTTAAAACCCGAAGGCCAGAAAACCTTTGAAACGGTATTGCCTGTCGTCAAAGAGATACGTCGGCAAGGCTGGGGACAGCTCAGCGAGGAAGATTACGGGCATTTTGTTCGGATTATGGACTCGATTTATCAAAATTTTAGCGATTAAGCACTGGCCTTTTCGTCGAAAAAATCCCCTTTTCTAACATTATTTATTACCAGTTAGTACCTGTTTAACCCCTGAAATCGTCTGCTCAAAATAAGGATTTGATATTTTTTACATAAAACCCTCCTATATTTGAAGGCAGAATTGGGACCAAACACACCCTCCATGTCAAAAAACTTAGTAATAGTAGAGTCGCCGGCTAAGGCCAAAACCATTGAAGGATACCTCGGGAAAGACTTCACCGTCAAGTCTAGTTTTGGGCACGTGCGTGACTTACCCGATAAAGATTTAGGGGTGGATGTCAAAAATGGTTTCCAACCCCTCTACGAAGTATCGCCTGATAAAACCAAAGTTATCAACGAGTTGAAAAAGCTTGCCAAGTCTTCCGAAGAAGTATGGCTCGCTACCGACGACGACCGTGAAGGAGAAGCCATTTCGTGGCACCTCAAAGAAGCCCTAGGCTTGTCTGATGGCACCAAGCGGATTGTTTTTAGGGAAATTACCAAAACCGCCCTACAAAAAGCGATTCAAAGTCCACGTGCGATAGACATGGATTTGGTCAACGCCCAGCAAGCACGTCGTATTCTCGACCGCCTGGTGGGTTACGAGCTTTCGCCTGTCTTGTGGCGTAAAATCAAAATCGGCAACAACAGCGCCCTTTCTGCGGGACGGGTGCAGTCGGTGGCCGTACGCCTCATCGTAGAACGCGAGCGAGAAGTAGAAGCGCACGAGTCGAAGTCCACCTATAAAGTAACGGCACGTTTCGATTTGGCAGGGGGCAAAGTATTGGAAGCCGAACTTCCTAAAAACTTTGAAACCGAAGCCCAAGCACGCGCATTCTTGGAAAAATGTAAAGGAGCTACGTTTAGCATCCGTAACTTGGAAGTTAAACCTGCCAAAAAATCACCCGCTCCACCATTTACGACCTCTACCTTGCAACAAGAGGCTTCGCGTAAGTTGAGTTTTTCGGTGGCTCAAACCATGACGGTAGCTCAAAAACTTTACGAAGCAGGTAAAATCTCGTACATGCGTACGGACTCTACCAACTTATCGGAAGAGGCCCTCCAAAAAGCAAAAGACCAAATTACGACCGAATACGGCGACAAATATCACCAGCAACGGGTTTTCAAAACCAAATCGGAATCGGCACAGGAAGCCCACGAAGCCATTCGTCCGACCAATTTTGGAGAACTTAAAGCCAGTAGCGACCGCAACGAACAACGCCTCTATGAGTTGATTTGGAAACGTGCCATTGCGTCTCAAATGTCTGATGCGCAGCTGGAACGCACCATTGCAACCATTGGCATTTCGACGGCCTCGGAAGAACTCGTAGCCCAAGGAGAAGTTATCAAATTTGACGGTTTCTTAAAGGTATATCTGGAATCAAAAGACGACGAAGAAGAAGATACCAAAGGAATGCTTCCTCCGCTCAACATTGGGCAGGTGTTGGCCTTAAATATCCTTAAAGCAACGGAGAAATTTTCACGTCCAAAACCACGCTATACGGAAGCAAGTTTGGTGAAGCAACTCGAAGAAATGGGTATTGGCCGACCATCAACCTATGCGCCTACGCTTTCGACCATCATTCGCCGCGAATACGTGGTAAAGCAAGACAAAAAAGGACAAGAACGCGAATACAACGAGCTTTCGCTCCGTAACGACCAGCTGACCGAAACCAAAGGCAAAGAGACGTTTGGGGCCGAAAAATCAAAACTGTTCCCTACCAACACAGGCATGGTGGTGAATGACTTTTTGGTGGACTTATTCCCTGATGTCGTTGATTTTTCTTTTACGGCCAATGTCGAAAAAGAATTTGACGAAATTGCCGAGGGAAAACTGTCGTGGCAACAAATGATTGATGGTTTCTACCAAGGTTTTCACCAAAAAATCGGGGATGTAGAAGGCTCAAACATCGTTAAGAAAAATACGGTTCACGACCTAGGAATCGACCCTAAAAGCGGGAAGCCAGTCTCGGCACGTATCGGCAAATTTGGCCCATACGTTCAGATTGGAGAAAACATCGAAGGTGAACCCAAACCGCAATACGCCAACCTCAAAAAAGGGCAGTTGGTAGAAACTATTTCGCTCGAAGAAGCACTCGAACTCTTTGCCCTACCGCGCGAAGTTGGGTTCTTTGAAGACAAACCGATGATTGTGGGGGTTGGAAAATACGGGCCTTACGTAAAACACGACGATAAGTTTTACTCGCTCGACCGCAACGACGACCCTTATACCGTAGGCGAAGAAGCGTGTGTAATGGCCATTAAGCTCAAACGCGGCGACCTTGCCAACGAAGGCGAAGGACTCGGAGAGCTTGAAGGCAAACCGATGACAACAGGCACAGGAAGATACGGGCCGTTTATTAAGCACGATGACAAGTATTACTCATTGCCCAAAGGCTCAAGTTTACAGCGCCTCACTCGCGAAGAAGCGTTGGAAATCATCCAGAAAAAGCGGGAAGCAGAAAGCAATAAAATCATCAGAGAATTTCCCGAGAATACGACGGTGAAAGTGCTACGTGGCCCTTATGGCCCATACATTGCCGTTGGAAAACGTAACATTAAAATACCAAAAGATACCGACCCAACGACGCTAACCCTCGAAGACTGCTTAAAATTGGCAGGAAGCTAGGGCGAGTTTAGGTAGGTTTAAAAAAGTGCGGGCGGTTATGAATAACCGCCCTTTTTTATGCAAAAATTCTTTTGAGCGTGTCTTAAAATCTCCAAAAAAACAAGTAGTTTTCACTCCAAATTGTGTTATTAACTTACTCACAATCAATGCCCATTACTAAACTACTTACCATCATGGATCAACGCATTATTAACCTCTTCGACGAGTACACCCACAAACCCCTCAAGCGCGAAGATTTCTTCCAACGTCTTACTTCGCTTACGGGTAGCACCGCCGCTGCCATGGCTGTTTTGCCTCTTTTGGAGGTCAACTATGCCAATGCAATGACGGTCAAACGCAACGATGAGCGCCTTACGACCGAGTACGTCACTTATCCAGGAGAAGAAACCCAAATGAAGGGTTACTTAGCTCGCCCTGCGGGAACTGGCAAATACCCTGCGGTGGTGGTCATTCACGAAAACCGTGGGCTTAACCCTCACATCGAAGATGTAGCACGCCGTGTAGCTTTGGCGGGTTTTATTGCCTTAGCCCCCGATGCGCTATCGCCCTTTGGAGGAACACCCAACGGAGACGACGAAAAAGCCCGTTCCTACTTTGGACAACTCGACGCAAAGAAAAACCTCAGTAATTTCATCAAAGCGTTTGATTACTTAAAAGGCCGCGCCGATTGTACGGGAAAAACTGGCTGTGTTGGGTTCTGTTGGGGCGGTGCCATGACCAATCAGCTCGCCGTAAACGTGCCTTCACTCAACGCTGCCGTCGCTTACTACGGACGCCAAGCCGAAGCCGCCGATGTCCCTAAAATCAAGGCGTCGTTGATGCTCCACTACGGTGGCCTCGACGAGCGCGTTAATGCGGGTATTCCTACCTATGAGGAAGCCCTCAAGAAAGCAGGAACTGACTACCAGATTTTTGTGTACGAAGGTGCCCAACACGCTTTCAACAACGATACCGCGCCTACCCGCTACAACGAGGCCGTGGCCAAACAAGCTTGGGAACGGACGATTGGGTTGTTTAACAAAAAACTGAAGTAAATTGCAAAAAATCGGGGTTGTAAGCAACCCCTGTCATGGGAGGTTGTGAGCAACCTCCCGCACGGTGAAGAGCAACCTTCTGCCCAGTAGTTGGTGAGCAGCCTCCCGTACGATAGAGGAGGTTGCTCACAACCTCCTCTATCACAAGCAAAAGCCCCTCCGATTGCTCGGTAGGGGCTTTTTTCTAACGATATGGATATAATCAAAAAGCTGTCCTAACCACCACGGCGTCCACCCATGCCGCCTCCACCACCTTGGCCACCGCCACTGTCGTTTGAGTTGTCACCACCTTGTTTTGCATCATCATTGTTTACGCTCTTTTTACGTTGGAAGAAGTTGCCATCAAAAGACATCTTACCAAAACGCTTGCGGAACGTGATACGGAAACCACGGTTGTACATGTAATTAACTTGCTCCTGAGTAAATACGTTACCCGGTGTGTTGCTGCTTAAATTAGTACGCTGTTTGAAGGCATTTTGCAAGAAGTTCTCAGCTCCAAAGCCAAGGCTTGCTTGTTTCTTTTTAAATTCTTTCAAGATGTTGAAGCTATATCCCATAAATCCACCTTGCGTTCCTTGCAACTGAATTTCACGAGCACGGCCAAATCCGAACAACTGAGCGCTCCAGTCTTTGCCTAATTGGTACTGTACTTGTCCAAAAAGGTTAAATGTCCAGTTTTGGTTACTGATACCCAACGCAGGGCTGTTCAACATGATATAACGCACATCGAAGTTACCATTGATGGTCAATCCACGGGCTGGTTTTACCATCGCAAAAACGTTAAGTCCATACGCACGGTTGCTTCCAATGTTTTGGAAAGTTGTTAACAAAGAATTATTATTCACAACTACCGTTCCAGTACTTACACCTTGTGCCAATGTTAATTGGTTAAACAACTCTTGTCCACCACGGTAACGCACCGTCTCAATTGAATTGTCGGTCATACGGGTATAAGCCGAGAAATTCAAGGTCGTTGTTTTGAAGAACGTACTCAAGTTTACTTCAAAGTTGTTAGTGTATTCAGGGTTCAAGTTCGGGTTACCAAACGAGATATTGAATGGATCACTTTGTGAAACGTTAGGATTCAAGAACTGAATCGAAGGACGCTGAATACGACGGTTGTAGCTAAAACGGATTGTTTTTCCACCTCTCAAGCTTTTCGATACCGTCAAACTTGGAATGAGTGAGCCAAAATCAGGCAAGTTGGTTTCGGGAGCATCTTGGTACTTAGCAGCCAATTGCGTGTATTCGTAACGAAGACCAGGTTTGAAGCCCCACTTGTTTTTGGTTTGGAACAAGAAAGACAAATAACCTGAATAAACGTTTTGGTCATAGCTAAATACGTTGGTACGAAGTGGATTGGCTTTCAGTATGCCTGTTCCTGTGCTGTCGTAGTTGAAACGGAAATCACTTTCGATGTGGCGCAAAATCATTTTAGCCCCTGTTTCGATTTGTACGTATTGGCTCAACGGGTCTTGGTAGTCAATTTGTACCGTGCGTTCTTGCGTCTTGCTCTTGTTGGGGTTGCTTTCGCGGTAAGTGATTTCTCCTACTGACAATCCTTGATACAAGTCACGCGTGTAGCTATTGTCACCCGCATTTTGGCTAAACTGTGCCAAAACACTAAACTCTTTTCCTTCTTTCTCAAACTTGCGTGTATAGTCCAAGTTAAGGTCTAGGTTGTTTCCTAAATTCTTGGTATTAATATCATTACCAAAAGTTGGCGTTTTTACGCTATTAATGAAGCTATACGACTGCTGAGTATTATCAAGGTTAAACGCACGACGGCTGTTACGTGCACTAAACGTAAGGCTATTTTTGGCATCAATTGAATAATCTAAGCTCAACTGAACGTTTCCAAAACCACCCAACTGTTGTCCGTCGTTTTCTTGACGTGTACGCAGTGTTTCACCGTTGGCAAGTTGGCGACTGATGTCGATATAACCACCCGTTGGCGGGTACATCATACGACCACCTGCATTTAGCCCAACCCCCAATTTCTTGGTACGCAAGTTGATGTTTCCAAACAAGTTACTCGAACGGTTACCACCTGCTATATCAACCGACCCTGTGATTCCTTGAAGGTTATTTTTCTTGGTAATGATGTTGATAATACCTGCCGAACCTTCCGCGTCGTATTTTGCTGAAGGCGACGTGATTACTTCAATCGTTTTGATTTGGTCAGAAGGAATCATTTTCAATGCATCTGCTACGCTGTTGGCAACGATGGTCGAAGGCTTGCCATTGATAAGCACGCGAATGTTTTGGCTTCCACGCATCGACACGTTTCCGTCCAAGTCCACCGAAAGCATCGGCACTTTACGAAGTACGTCTCCAGCGTCACCACCTGCGTTAGAAATATCTTTTTCGGCATTATAGACCAAGCGATCCACTTTGTCTTCAATAAGGGCTTTTTCACCTTTTACCGTTACTTCGGTCAGGGTAAGTACATCTGGCGGAAGGCTTACATTGCCTAAGTTTTGCTCTTTTTGGCCTTTACCAATGGTCAATTTAGCAACTTCGGTGTTTTTGTAACCGATAAAACTTACCACAAATTTAAAATCACCATCGGGCACACTCTTTAACAAAAATGCACCTTTCACGTCCGTTACTGTTCCATCGACAGGCTTTCCTGACTTTACATCAAAAATGGCCACAGTAGCATATTCTACTGGCTTGCCTGATACTGAGTCAACCACAATTCCTGAGATACGACCGTTCCCTCTAGGAAGATCAGGCAACGCTTTCTGTTGTTGATTCATTCCTCCCATTGAACCGTTGCGATCCCCTCCTCTTCCTCCACCACCAAAGCCTCCTCCTCCTGGGAACTGAGCAGAAGCGGCGTAATTCATACCTAAAACGGCTGTTAGAATGTAAAATATTCTCTTCATTGTTGTATTTATAAAAAGTCTTGTCTATCTCTTAGACAATAATTCAAGTACAAATGTTGCTGACTCTCTGTTAGTATTCAGAGAAAAACGACCAAATGCAAGGTCTAGACGACTAAATGGGGGTAAATTATAGACGAACTATTAGTCAAATAGCGGCCAATTGAGACCAAAGCCCAAAGAGCGCCCCACAACGGGGTAAAGCGGAGTAGAGAAATAACCACGGTTAAAAGGCCCTTGAAAGCCTTGGCCCGCGTTGGCCATTTTGAGAAATAAACGCACACGATTGATACGGGCATTCACAAAAAATTCAGTGTAAACCACACCTTCCGCTTTTGTTGAGTTTTGAAGATGGAATTGCTGCGTCAGCGGCATGTATGTATCCGCGTAATACGTTGATTTATAGTGAATTTCTGCCCCTAATTGCAAGAATAATACTTTATAATAAACGAAGTCAAAAGTAGCTCTAAAGTTGGCCATGAAGCGAGGAATCCGCAGTACGTTGTCGTTCGACACAAGTGTGTAGTAGGTCTGACTCAAAAACTGAAATTTCCCTGGTTTCCATTGCGTCAATGCCCCAACTTTTATTACACTAAAGGGAGACGTAAATTGTCGTGCCACCGCCGCCGTATCATAATAAATATAATTGGTAATAAGATGGTAGTCTAGTCGGGGGCTGAAATGTACTTTTTTAGCCGCTAGATTAAGTTGGCCATAAATGTTGTTAGAATTGACTAATCTCGACGTATTTTCCCACTTTAGGTGATTACTGGTGTACATCAATTGAAGCATCGTCGGCGATGAAAGCACCGAATAATACCCCGCCGTAAACCACTTACTGACAATCTCACCTTTTATTTTAAAATCCCGCCCCAACAAATACTCAAATTCGGCCGTAGCTCGCTGAGTACTGTCTTTGAGGTAATACGCTAACCAAAGCCCTACAAAGTTTTCAAAGCGATTTAACTTGTAGGTTGCATTCGTAGAATCGGCCAAGTTGTACGTGCCATTCATCGACAAAATTCGCTGACGATAATGCGCCCGATAGTTGAACCCTTGATAGCGCCCCTTGATACCAAACTTATTTTCAAACAACCTAAACCGCACCTTTTGGAGCGTATTTGTATTGCTATAGTAATAATTGGGGTAAAAATTATTGGCTTGAGCTTGTGACAGGTCGGCATCAACGTACTGATCTATCGTTCTTTTATAATCAAACACATGATATACCTGAAAACCTTGTGCCAATACGTATTGCTGATAAATATGCCAATTGTTACGGCGTTCCCACGATTGAGCCGTTTTTAGAATTGCCGAAGGATTGTTGTATTCTATCGTCCCATCCGACCGAAAATTCAGTGTATCCGACGACATACCCCCTTGCTCGTATGCGCTGTGGTTCAGGTGGTTAAACTGCCCCATTAGCAGATATTTCTCGTCTTTGGAACGATAATTTCCATGAAACACAAAGGCCCAGTTTTGCGTCAAGTTGTTTTGAGAATCACTGGTACCACTGGTGCCGAAGTACTTGTTGGTTGTAAAACGCTGGGCGTTGATGCCCAAATTGAGGCGAGGCGTGATGTTTTGGCTGTGGTCAAAACGGGCGATATTTTGCCCCAAACCACCCAGTGCTAAATACAGATTGGTGTAGGGCGATTTTGTATCATAGTATTTTACATCCTGAATGGCATACGCGTACGGAGTATAAGCGTCATAGCCAAACTGCGTCCCAATCTGCTCAATAGGACGGTAAAAGAGGAAACGAGAAGCCGTTCCCAAATTTCCCAAATCGACCAGCTGAAAATCAGCCCGCTGAACGAAATTATAGCGATGAAAACCGTCATAAGACGTATCTATGGCATAGAGCGTCTTGCGGTTGTTGAAGACATCTTCTTCCAAAAAATAGCGCGACGTATGCGGCCCATAAATCATTTTGGTCGAATCGTCGAGTTTGACTTGTCCACCTTGACCTAAGCCACCTCCCCCGCCGCCGCCAAACGACCCATTTCCTGGCATACGAATTTGGCCGTAGCTTACTGCCGACCAAATGCTACAAACGATGATGAATAACCACTTTTTCACACCGCAAAGTTAGCATAAGTTTCTGCTCAATGCGTTTTCAAAAAGGATTTAAGAAAATTTAACCAATCAAAAATTAATCTGGCAGTATCTTTACCATGATGTCTTTGTACATCACTTTGCTTTTGGGGTCGTGGGCTTGGAGCGCAAAGGTACCACTGCTGATTTTACGCCCTTCTTCGATTTTCTGACCTACTTCATCGGGTTCGGTATAATCCATCACCGTCTTGTCGTTGATTTTGACCCGAATACGCTTGCCTTCGACGATGATGTGCTCAGTGTACCATTCGTTATCGTTGACAAATACATCTTTCAAATCTTGAATTCCATACACACTTCCCGTGCGGCGCCAGTCGGAATGGGAGTTATTTACTTGAATTTCGTATCCTTTGGAAGGCCAGCCTTTTTCTTGGTATTTGGTGTGAATGTACATACCCGAATTGGCACTTGGGAAAGTCATTACTTGGGCTTTGTATTCAAAATTTTTGAAGTCGTGGCCGTTGATTTCGCCGTCGTAAAACAAGTGACCGCGTGGGCCATTGACCACAATAGCGCCATCTTCGACTTTGAATGAAGCCGCGTTTTCGCCTACTTTCCAGCCTGCCAATGATTTTCCGTCAAAAAGTGAAATCCATTTTCCTGTTTTTGCTTTTTGGGCAAACCCAGCCGTCGCCAAAAAGAGCAGTGCGACAAGACTAACCGTTTTTTTCATCTGTGTTATGGATATAAAGGTTTAAAACTGTATAAGGATGTCGAGGGGTTATTACTACTTTTGTTGTGTCAATTCTTTTTGTCAACCATCGTAATTTTAACTTGTTTTGATTGAGCAACTACTTCTTCGTCATGACTTTGCACCTGTGGTTCCTTTTCAGTGGTCGAAAGGCAATTACCTTGTGCTTGATTTTACGGACAACAATCCCGACCTAGCCACCGTCGATTTACAAAACAGTGAAGCCTTTTCGGACTATGTTTTTGGAAAGCTGCAACAAGCCAAAGTGGTGGTAGGGGTAGGTGGCTATAACGAACACCGCACAATTTACCGCCGCAGTGCGCATTTCCAACAAACCGACGAACCACGTTGTATTCATTTGGGCATTGACATTTGGGCGTCGGCTGGTACGCCTGTTTTCGCCCCACTTGACGGCAAGGTGCATAGTTTTGCCAATAATGATAACTTTGGTAACTATGGCCCAACAATTATTTTGGAGCATCAACTTGAAGGCACGACTTTCTATTCGCTGTACGGCCACCTCAGCGAAGAGTCGTTGCGAGGGCTGTATGAAGGCAAGGTCATTGAAGAAGGGGAACGTTTTGCGAGTTTTGGCAATTACCCTATTAATGGCGACTGGCCTCCGCACCTGCACTTCCAGCTAATGACAGCTACGCTTGGCCTCAAAGGCGACTTTCCTGGCGTATGTTCATTGGCAGAACGAGAAAAGTTTTTGCAACTTTGTCCCAATCCGAATCTTATTTTGAAAATCGAAGAACTGTAAAAGGGAATGTCGAGTGCAGAAGGTAGAATGTCGAATGTCTAATGTGGGGAGAATTGCTCTTGTGGGGAGGGTTGCTAATGTGAAGAGGGTTGCTCACAACCCGACGAGGACATACTGTCCCCCCGACGTTAGGAGGGGTCTATAGCCTTAGATTCCTCGAAATAATAAAAGAAACTAGAAAAAAGTAATTATAACTATGGGAAATCGTCGTTTGCGAATGGGACAGTACAACCGCTTGAAGGTTATTAAGCAGTTGGATTTTGGAATTTATCTCGATGGCTACGAAGATGAGATTTTGGTTCCCAAACAGTACGTTCCAGCCGATATACAAATCGGGGATTTTTTGGATGTCTTTATCTATCGTGACTCCGAAGACCGTGCCATTGGTACTACACTTGAGCCCTACGGAACGGTAGGCGAGTTTGTGTATTTGACGGTCACGATGGTCACTTCGTTGGGCGTTTTTATGGATTGGGGACTTCCTAAAGACCTTTTTATTCCGTTCAAACAACAACGGGATAACATGCTCGTGGGTAAAAGTTTCTTGATTTTTATCCACCTCGATACCAAAACCGACCGTATTGTGGGGTCGGCCAAGATTGAACGTTTTTTGGAAGAAGATATTTCGGAACTGTCGGAAGGGATGCAAGTCGATCTTTTGCCCTACGAATACACCGACATGGGTATCAAAGCCCTTATCAATCAGCGGCATTTGGGGGTTTTGTACCGCGACGAGGTTTTCAAAAACATCGAATTAGGAAAACCTACGGTAGGCTACATCAAAAAAATCAGGGAAGACCAAAAGATTGATTTGGCACTGTTAGAGCAATCATACAACCGCATTGAAGGTAGTAAAAGTGACCTCTACACCCAACTCCAAGAAGCCCAAGGATTTTTGCCTTTTACGGACAAATCAGCCCCCGAATTGATTTATAAAACATTCGGAATATCGAAAAAAGACTTTAAAAAAGCCGTAGGTGGATTGCTCAAAGAACGTAAAATTGAGCTAAAAGACGACGGGATGTACTTACTGTAAAGCAAAAAGAGCGTGGCCATAGGTCACGCTCTTTTTCACTAATTTCTATTGTTTACCCCAATAGATATCTTTATATTCAAACGGGAATGTCAGCGTTAATAGGTAGCTACCACCCTAAAGACGCACCTACTGAAGAAAAGGTTGGAATCGTTTTCAATTATTTTTCACTTTCTTTCATTTTTTTCAAATCTTCCTTCTGATCGTCGCGCAAAGTAGGGTATTTGATGCCTAATTGTTCCAAATACGTCTTGTACTTGGTAGGGTCATAATAATACTTCGACAACTCAGGTTTGAATTTCTCCATGATATTGCGATTCAAATACACCGCAGGTACTTCTTTGGGGGAAATCAACGGCTCATACTTCTGATCTTTGGTTTGCTCGTTGCGATAATACTCCCATGCTTCTTTGATAATTTCGGGTTTCAGCAACATATCAATCAAGGTCATTGCTTCGGCTTTGGCTCCGTACACCACGCCTTTGTGCGCAATCGGCGTCGCCATTGAAATGGCGTTCGACCAGTGGTGACCTGGAAGCCCAGGAATGTTGGAAGGGTAGCGCAGCACGATGGTTGGCAACGACCACGAAATATCCGCAATGTCGTCGGAACCACCTCCCACCGACATGGCCTGTCCACCCATCATCCGCGTGGGCGAATCCGCAGGCAAACTTAACGTATCGAGTTTTGTGGCCAATCCAGAAATTTTCGGCGCTTCAAGTTCTTTTTGGGATGCTTTTGCCAACATTTGATCTTCTTCCGACCACGTAGGTAATCCTACTTTTTTAATGTTTTGGTACATCGCTTCCGCAATTGGTTTATTGAAGTGCCCAGGCCAAGCCGACCCCAAAATTTCGTAGGTAAACTTCGTATCAGTCATCAAAGCCGCACCTTCCGCGATTTTCACGCCGATGTCAAACAGCTTTTTAATTTTAGGATAAGAACGCTCGCGGAAATAGTACCATACCGCCGCCTTAGATGGAACAACGTTGGGCTGGTCGCCACCATCTGGAATGACATAATGCGAGCGCTGCGTTACTTCCAAGTGCTCACGACGGAAGTTCCAGCCGACGTTCATCAATTCGACCGCATCCAAGGCGCTACGACCGCGCCACGGTGCACCCGCCGCATGGGCAGCCGCCCCTTCAAAATTGAAACGAACCGACACTAAGCCGTTGTTGCCTGCATCGCCGTAAGAAACGCCCAAATTGTTGGCTACGTGCGTAAAAATACAGGCATCCACGTCTTTGAAATAACCATCACGAACGTAAAATGCCTTCGCTCCTACCAATTCTTCGGCTACGCCAGGCCACAACACCAACGTGCCCGGGATTTTCTCACGTTCCATGATTTCTTTCACGGCCAATGCCGAAATGATATTGAGCGCCTGCCCCGAGTTGTGCCCTTCACCGTGGCCTGGTGCTCCTACCACGATGGGATCTTGATAAGCTACCCCAGGTTTTTGGGAGGCTTTGGGAATACAGTCCACGTCCGAGCCAATCGCGATGATGGGCTTACCACTGCCCCATTTTGCCAGCCAAGCCGTGGGCATATTGGCAATACCCCGCTCGATGGTAAATCCATTTTTTTGAAGCAGTTCGGTCAAATAACGCGCACTTTCGACCTCCTGAAACCCTAATTCAGAGAAGCTAAACAGCATGTCGTTGATTTGTTGTCCCAATTCAGCCCGTTTTTCAACGCCTGAGACGGCTTCTTGTTTGAGTTTTTCGAGGCGAGCCTGTTCGGGGGTGAGCTTGGGCGCTTTTTTGGATTGGGCAAAACTAACGATGCCTAATCCCACCAAAAGCACTGCGGTGTAGAGCGTTTTTTTCATAGTTTGGGTTAAGAAAAAGTGTAACTTACCCAAATGTAGGAAAAAACGCTCATTTTGGCCTATTTTGCCCTTAAAAGTAATTTTTAGCGGGTTGTTTTTAGCGCAATTCCCCCGTCGTATCCTTCAATAAGCGTCGCGTATTGTTCTTCAAATTTGGATTTACGGTCACTTTTTTTCCACGAAACCGCTGAGTAAAATTTACCTTCGTAACGATTGATTTCTTCCTCCTGCACGGGTCTGCCGTCCAACATATAAATCAGCTTAGCATTTTTTTCAAAACCCGAAAAAAATGGTTGATTATACACAAACCCTCGCACGACAATCATCATCACCTCATTGCCCTCATTGTTTTTAAGAAAACGCTTGCTCAATCGTTTATTCGTCGTATTCAATATTTTTCTTATGTTTTCTACAGCCAACATTCGTTCTTGTTCCGTTTTAAAAAAGCAATCATCAATCGTCTTTATATCCACCACTCCGTCCACTGCCCGAATTCCGTATTTTAAAATGGCTTTAGAGTCATTAGGTTTTACTGTGTAAGTCATCCCAAATTTACTTGGATCAACGCGCGTCAGGACACTTGCTGGAAATTCTTCTCCATTGATAAAAACTAACGGATTTTCGCCCAATTCATTTGCTGGTAAAAAAGTACGTATGGTATCTGCAGGCCCTCCTGAGCGAAGCGATAATTTCTTATCAAGCTTAGGAGCTGGCACTTTTTTGAAATCAAATGCTTTTCTCTCTATCCACACAATTTTTTCATTTTTCACCTCTAGTTTGTGTTTCTTTACAAACGCAGAATATCTATTATACTCAGGCTCAAGTATATCTACTTTTTTTATGTGAGATGGCTTCAGCGACTTTACCACATCCTCTTGTACTTTTATACCATCCAAATAATAAATCGGAAATTTGCCCATTCCCACTACCAAACCCGTGGCTGCTGTCCCCTCGCCCCCACGGGCAAAAACCAACATTTCTTTTGGCCCATCTGCTTTTGATGTAATCTCAGCTCGTTTGAAGAACATATCCTTTGAGCGCATCTCTTGCACAATCTTGTTAAATTCTTCAAATGAATTTTCATCAGGAAGCGTTTCTTTTTGAGCCGTTTCTTGAGGAGCAAAAGGCGTTAAACGCCCATGCTTTTTCATCGCTTCAGTCCAATCTGAACCGATTTCAATATTTGCTTCGCCTGTTATCTTATCTATCTCAAGTATCAGCGCTTCATCAAATCTGTACTTTTTCCCCTTATCATTATTCCAAGAAAGAAAATGGCGCAGATCATCCAATACCACTTCATAAGACGCGCTTCCTCCATTTTCGTTGTACAGGTCTAACATCAACGAAGCCAACTTTCCTTCTTTTGTGTATTTTTCATCTCTAATTCTTAATTCAAACCCTTCTTCTTTGAAATACTTTTGTACTTTTTGAAGAGTGGGGATAGAAATTTTGTCAGGATAGACCGTGTATTTAATTTGGTCTTGGCTAAGTTTTAACATTGACATCTCCCCAGCTACTCCACCAGCCTCATGCTCTTCAGCCTTCGTAGAACATTGACTAATTTTGAGAGATTTGTCCCCATAAATCAATGCTACTTGTGGTTTCCAATATGGGTTTCTTAGACTAATCTCCAAATAACCACCTTGTTTACCCAATTCTCTTGCTTTGACCATATCAATCACCTCGGGCTTGGTAGATTGGTTGGTTTTTAGATTTTTAACGGCTAAACTAATTTTATCTAGTTTACCATTCGAATCAAAAGAATGTTCTAGCACTTCAACTTTTACCTTCCACCGATTACCAATCAAACGATTGACTTCAGCAATATCTTTGAGATTCATAGAATTAGGGTTCACAACGTAATATACCCCGCCTGATTCCAACATACATAAATCATTCAATGTCAGATTACTTTCACCGAAAGCCTCCATTGATTCCATCTTTTGTTGCTTAAAATACCACCACACATGTTTGTTATGCACCCTCAACGGATACGTCTTCACAGGTATTTCTTTTACCTTTTTAGGCACTTCAGGCTTTTCGTTGTACACGAGCACTTCTTTACGCGGCGCAAAGGCCAAAACTCCCGCTACTCCCAGCGGTAATCCAAAAGCATACAATAGTTTTTTCATGGCAGAAGTTGGTTTTTGAAATAAAAAGTGAATACGATTTGTGACAGGATGCTTCCCAAATGAATGGACCAGTGGATGCGAAGATTGGGTCGCTAGTTTCAAAATCAAATGAGCGTAGGTTTTGGCACCAACGTAGCTTACCAACTGTTCATCTACCTCATATTCATGAACTTCGGCAAGTGATTTTTTGTAGAAATACACAACGGGATTGAACCATAAAATCACTTTGCAGAGCTCAATCAGCAGTACATCTACTGAATGAAATAGCCGAGCATGGGTTTGTTCATGCAACAACACTTGTTGGGCTTCTTCGTCGCTCAATGCTTCTGAATTCATAAAAATAATCCCGAAAAACGAGGCCGCCGTAAATGATTCCGACACTTCTACCCAGTCTTTGTGGGAGGCGTTTTGTTGTTTTCTGCTCAAACGTACTATCTCCCAAAGTCGTCGTGCTAATGCCAACAAGGATACCAAAAGACCCATAACGTACCCCCCTATACTCCCTTGTTCCCACGTCAGCATCGCTAACCAATCCTTCTTTTCAGGGATAGGCTCCACCTGCCTTATTTTACTGTTAATCAGCCGACTAGAATCCACAACCAACGATTGGGCGCTTTGCTCAAAAACCTCACTTTGTGGTGAAGTGACAGGTTCTTCCGCCACGGGAATGGCCTCTACGATTCGCTTTTGCTCTATTTCTACCCACGGAATCATAAAACTCAACCCTAAAGTCAGCAGCAGGTAAATCCGATTGAGGCGATGAAAAGTAAATCGTCGGAATAGAAAATAGTACAACCCATAAAACAGCCCCAAACAGGCCGACACTTTGAGCAAATAGAGCAAGAGTAGCATCTTACTGGTTGTTTATAAATTGGCGAAGTCGTTCAATTTCAGCCGCATCCAACGTTTTGTCATTGACCATAAACGACAACAAACTGGCGGGTGAGTTATCAAAATAATTGGCCAATACCTTGTGAAAGGTTTGTTTTCCGTACGACTCTTTGGGGATAATAGGAAAATATTCGTACGTCTTTCCGTAGGCTTTGAACCCAACAAATCCTTTTTTCTCCAAAATACGAACGACCGAAGAAATCGTGTTGTAAGGTGGCTTAGGCTCGTCGTCGAGTCGCTCAATAATGTCTTTGACAAAGCATCGTTCCAAATCCCAAATGATTTGCATGATGCGCTCTTCTGTGCGTGTTAGTTCTTCCATGGCTCAAACTTACGCCTGATTTTTCAGTTATACAACTGTTTTATCAGTTTTATTTAAAAAAGTTTTCAATAACCTGAAATACGTATATTTGTCTATTGCCCTTCTAACTTCACTTCAAACCATTTACTTACTCGTATGAGACAACTTTTGCTTGCCTTTTTTATGGGCGCGACCCTGTGCCTTCATGCCCAAAACGGTTACTTTTTTCCCAACAAAAAATTTAATCCTTCGATACCCACCCCCGAACAATTTTTGGGACACGCGATTGGCGATTACCAAACCCGCTACGACCGCTTGGTGGCTTATATGTACGAACTCGACCGTCTGTCGGAGCGCGTGCAGGTGAAAGTCATTGGAGAAACTTACGAAAAGCGACCTCATTTGGTGGTGTTTTTCTCGTCGCCCGCCAACATGGCCAAGTTACCCGAATTACAAAACGAGCACCTAAAACTCACCGCCCCCAACGCTCCCCTGCCTGACGTGGCCAAAATGCCCGTTTTTGTGCAGCTTGGCGCCAACGTACACGGCAACGAAACTTCGGGAGGAGAAGCCATGATTTTGGCGGCGTATTATTTTGCGGCCTGCGAAGACGAAGATGCCAAAAAGATGTTGGACGAATCGGTAGTTTTAATTGAACCCGTGCTCAACCCCGACGGTCGCGACCGTTTTGTGAGTTGGGTGAACCAACATCGCGGTACGCCTTTGGTGTCGGACAACAACGACCGCGAACACCTCGAAGTATGGCCAGGCGGCCGCACCAACCACTATTGGTTTGACCTCAACCGCGACTGGTACTTGGCCGTCCACGTCGAAAGTCAGAATCGCTTGAAGTTTTACCACCAGTGGCTGCCCAACGTCGTCACCGACCACCACGAAATGGGCACTAACGCCACTTTTTTCTTTGAACCCACCAAAGAAAACGCCGAAAACCCGCTCGTCCCCCAGTACGTTTACCGAACCCTCAACGGGAAGTTTGCGAAGTACTACGAAAAAGCACTTAACACCATTGGATCGTTTTACTATACCAAAGAGTCATTTGATAACTTGTACCCTGGCTATGGCTCTAGCTACCCCGACATCCAAGGAGGACTAGGGTTATTATTTGAACAAGCAAGCTCGCGGGGATTTGTGCAAGACAGCCCCAACGGCCCTGTAACTTTTGCGTTTACAGTACGAAATCAGCTCGTGTGTGCCTTGGCTACCTGCCAAGCTTCGGTGGATGAACGTCAAAATTTACTCAAATTCCAACGCGAGTTTTTTGCCTCCGCCATTTCAGAAGGCAATAAAAATCCTATCAAAGGCTATGTAGTAGGTGAAAATGTGGACGCAACACGCCTGCGACGTTTTACGCAAACACTGTTGCATCACCGCATCGAATGTTACCAACTTACCGACAACCTTACCATTGAAGGAAAAGTATATGAGAAAGGGAAAGCCCTCTTTGTTCCTACGGCGCAGCCCCAGTACCGCCTCGTGCAAAGTGTGTTTGAAAAACCAACCAAGTTTGCCGACAGCCTTTTTTATGACGCTTCTGCGTGGAATTTACCGTTGGCGTTTGGATTGGCCCAAGGAGAAGTACGTACGCCGCTCACCAAAGGAGCACGAATTGGGGATGAATTTGTAAAAAGCACGGTCATTGCTCCTACTAAATCACCCTACGCCTACCTGCTCGACTACTCCGACTTTATGGCCACTAAGGCACTGTATCGCCTTATCAGCCAAGGTATTTCGGTAAAAGTAGCCACCAAATCGTTTAAGATTGGCGACAAGAGCTATTCACACGGAGCGCTGATGATTCCCGTAGAAACCCAGCAGGGTATTTCGCCCGATGCGCTTTACGAAGCCGTAAAAGCCGCAGGACAGGAAGCAGGCGTTTCGTTCGTAGGTGTACCAACGGGTTACAGCCAAATGGGGGTCGATTTGGGGAGTAATACTTTCCAAAAAGTCACCAAACCCGAAGCACTTATCGCCGTTGGCCAGGGCGTAAACGGCAACGAAGTGGGTGAAGTATGGTATTGGCTCGATACACACGTTGGGATGCCCATTACAAAAGTGGACGTCGGTACGCTTCCACGGCTAAACCTCAGTAAGTACAACGTCATTGTGCTGGTATCAGGTCAATATGACCGTGCTCTTGCGCCTAAAATCAAGCAGTGGGTAGCCAACGGCGGCACGCTCATTACGCTCAAAACAGCTACCGAGTGGGCGATTCGGAGCGACATTGTCAAAGAAAAACTACGGGTAAACAGCAAAGCTGATTCCGCCGCTCTTGCCAAACGTGGTCGCATCAACTACGAAGATGCCACTGCGGCTGAAGGCTCAAAAAATACGGGAGGAACTATTTTTGAAGCTGATTTGGACATTACGCACCCCATTGGTTTTGGGTATAAAAACCGTAAAATTGCCCTTTACCGCAACAATAATACCTTTTTAGAACCCTCGGCGAGTCCTTACAATACGGTTGTCCAATATTCCGACAAACCGTATTTGACTGGCTATGTACATCCTCAATCGTTGAAAAAAATCAGCAGTTCCGCCGCCGTTGTTGTAGCTCCTGAAGGCAGCGGGCGCGTCATTCTTTTCTCCGATAACCCAAGTTTCCGAGGTATTTGGTACGGTACTGAGAAAATGCTTCTTAATGCCATATTTTTTGGAGCTAATATCAGTACTCCCAACCCAATGGGGGGAGAATAGCTCCACGGTGTGTCAGGGTACTCATACCCTGACCTTTTTCGGCGACAACGGCGGGTTGAGAGCAACCCGCTTCACGGTGCGTCAGGGTACTCATACCCTGACCTTTCGACGCAGGCGGCGGGTTGGGAGCAACCCGCTTCACAAGCCGTGTGTCAGGGTACTCATACCCTGGCCTTTCGACGCAAGCGGCGGGTTGGGAACAACCCGCTTCACGGTGTGTCAGGGTACTCATACCCTGACCTTTCGACGCAGACGGCGGGTTGGGAGCAACCCGCTTTACAAACCAAATTAGAGTAAAATTGGCTCATTTTTGCTTTTGTATTCTATATCAGATTCACCTCTTAACGCCAAAAATGATGCTTACTACGGAAGAAATTGAGTTTTTGGAGACCAACGGCTATCTCAATTTGGGGCAACTGTTATCCCCTGAGCAAGTGAAACAAGTCAACGACCGCCTCGCCGAGTTGATGGAGACCGAAGGCGAAAATGCGGGGGCCGAATTGGCCGAATCCAAATACATTCGCCATCCCAAAGAAGAAGGTGCCGACCGCCTCGCTGATTTGGTCAACAAAGGAGAAGTATTTGACGTTTTTTACACGCATCCGCGCGTTTTGGCAGGGATTGAGGCAGTGCTAGGACAGGAAATCAAGTTGTCGTCGCTGAACTACCGAGCGGCCAAGCCTGGCAAGGGACACCAAAAACTTCACGTCGATTGGCGCAACTCCGTCGCGGGAGGCGCTTATAAAGTTTGTAATAGCATTTGGTTGTTAGACGACTTTACACCTTCCAACGGCTCTACTCGTATTGTCCCGAAAACGCACAAATCAAGCCTTTTGCCCGACGAAGCCATGACTGACCCCAACGATAAACACCCCGATGAGATTCGTATCATTGCGCCTGCGGGCTCGGTATTTATCTTTAACTCTCATGTTTGGCACGGCGGCACTACCAACCAAACCGACCACGACCGCCGTAGTATTCATAGCTATTTCTGCACGAGAGAACAACCGCAACAAATAGACCAGAAAAAGTACATTACCGAGGCTACCCTCCAGCGCATTGGAGAAAAAGGTAAATATATTTTAGACGTTTAAGGAAACCAAAACCGCAAAAATTCAATCCACTATGTCAACCCCAAAACTCCTCACTATCTCGGCGGATAAGATGAAGAAAACCTTGAAAAAGATTCTTCTTCAGCACCAGTTTCCCAACAAGAGAGCGGAGGAATGTGCCACGGTATTTACCCAAAATAGCGTTGATGGTATTTACACCCACGGTATCAATCGTTTCCCTCGTTTTGTTCAATACATCCAAAAGGGCTACATCGTCCCCGATGCGAAACCTACGATTGTGCATCGTTTTGGAGGTATTGAGCAATGGAACGGCAACTTAGGTGCAGGTCCTTCTAACGCTATTTTTGCCACCGAACGCGCCATGAAATTGGCCCAAAAACACGGAATTGGGTGCGTTGCGCTGGCTTATACCAACCACTGGATGCGCGGCGGGGCGTACGGTTGGCAAGCGGCAAAAGCTGGTTTTGCATTCATCGGCTGGACCAACACCACCGCCAACATGCCCGCTTGGGGAGCCACCAATCCTAAACTAGGCAATAACCCACTGGTGTTTGCCGCCCCTTACGGCGACGAAGCCATCGTGCTCGACATGGCCATGTCGCAGTATTCGTTTGGTGCGATGGAGTTGGCCGTGATGAAAAATGAAAAACTGTCGGTAGTGGGAGGGTACGATAAAGACGGAAACCTCACCGACGAGCCTGATAAGATTTTGGAGTCGTGGCGGTCACTGCCCGTTGGTTTTTGGAAGGGCGCGGGTCTTTCGTTTTTGTTGGATGTACTGGCGGCTACCTTAGCCAATGGATTAGCCACGCACGAAATCACGCAGAAACCCGCCGAAATGGCTTCTTCTCAGATTTTCATTGCGCTTGATTTGTCGAAACTAAGCAACTTTTCAAGTATTTCTTCGACCATTGACGCCATTATTGAAGACTATAAAACCTCCGTTCCCATCAAAGAGCAAGGCAACGTAAGCTACCCCAGCGAGCGAGTACTAGCCACCCGACTCAAAAACAGTCAACAGGGAATTCCTGTACTGGAAAACGTCTGGAAAGAAGTAAACGGGTTTTTATAAAGATGTTATACTTAAAAACACATAGGGCACAGTAGAATAAACACATAGTAAATGTAGAGGAAGACCGCATTTGCCTTCTAATTGTTTTCTATGTAAAACCCCTTTGTGATCTATGTGTTTACCTTTAGCTGCTTGCCTTTATGCCCACACTTGCGTTCCTTCCGTGCAATTTTTACACATTTCAATTTCAGAGCGGGAGCGAATTAGGGCTTGGCGAAAATCGGTATAGGCTTTGCTTTGCCAAAGGGTTTGAAAAGAAGTTTCAGACACGTCGCCAAGGCGATAATGGGCATCTTTGTCGAAGCAGCAAGGCACCACTTTTCCATCCCACGTAATGACGCACGAATGCCACATTTTCCAGCAGTGGCCGTCTAGGCTATTTTTGATTCGGTACGTGCCGTCGTTGTTTTCGGCATAGCGAGAATACTTATCTAGCGTCGGAATAAGCGGATCTCCGTGCTCGTAGTCGTAAATTTGAGCCGTTTTAAAACCAATTTCATCCACACCAATTTCCTTGGCCAAGCGCTTGGCATCTTCAATTTGGTGTTCGTTGGGACGTACCACCAAAAATTGAAAAACAACGTGTGGCGTTTTCGAGCGGAGTTGCTTTTTCCATTTCAAAATAGTGCGCGTACCTTCCAACACTTTTTCAAGCTTCCCTCCTACTCGGTACTGTTGATACACTTCCTGCGTTGTACCGTCGATGGACACAATCAAACGGTCGAGGCCGCTTTCTACCGTGCGGCGAGCAGCAGCATCGGTCAAATAATGCGCGTTCGTGGAAGTAGCGGTGTAAATTCCTTTTTGAGAAGCATATTTAACCAACTCCAAAAACTTAGGGTGCAAATAAGGCTCACCTTGAAAATAAAATATCAGGTACAGCAAGGTTTCCGAAAGCTCGTCGATGGTGCGTTTGAACAAATCCCCCTCCAGCATCCCCGTAGGTCGCGTAAACGACCGCAAACCACTGGGGCATTCGGGACAACGTAAATTACAGGAAGTAGTCGGCTCAAACGAGATACTCATCGGCAGGCCACGGTGCAATGCTTTTCCCGTTGCCTTCGATTCGTAGAAACTATAAATAACTTTTAGGGCGTTCCAAACCCGCTTGCGAGTGAGTTTAGAGAAAAAATTAAGCCCATCTTGTAGGTTGCGATTCATGGAGTGGTTGTTAAACCATTATCGGTTTATTTTAAAAAACCTTTGAGGTACCTCTTTTACAAGCTACCTCAAAGGTTTGACTATATCAACCCAAAAACTGTCGCAAATAGTTTCGGCTGGTCAAAATCGCGGACTTCACGTCTTCGATGCTTCCTTCATACGCCTTGTCTTCTACCTCAATGCAGACAGGCCCACGGTAGCGCACGTCGGTGAGGGCGGCAAAAAACTTCCGCCAGTTGACGTCGCCTAGCCCAGGGAGTTTGGGGCTATGGTATTCGAGCGGATTGGCCATGATGCCCACGCGGTCGAGTTTGTCTTTATAGACTTTGGCGTCTTTGAGGTGAATATGGTGCAAGCGGTCTTTGTAATCGTAAATCGGCTTGGCCTCGTCCATCATTTGCCAAATCATGTGCGACGGGTCGTAGTTGAGTCCCAAAATCGGGCTAGGAATAATCTCAAACATGCGATCCCAAATGGCGGGTGTAGTGGCCAAATTTTTTCCCCCAGGCCATTCGTCGTTGGTAAAAAACATGGGGCAGTTTTCAATCCCTATTTTGACATTATGCTCTTCGGCTACTTTCACAATTTCGGGCCATACTTCGCCAAACAGCTTGAGGTTTTCGGTCACGTTTTTTGACGGGTCGCGGCCGACAAACGTATTCACATTCTGCAATCCTAGCTTCGCGGCGGCCTTGATGAGCGTTTTGATGTGCTCGCGATAGAACACCGCTTTTTCAACGTCAGGGTCCATTGGGTTAGGATAATAGCCCAATCCCGAAATCGTTATCCCCTTTTCTTTGGCATAATACACTAAGTTTTGGGCATAGGCGCTGTCGGTCAGCACCCGCTCGGCGTTGATGTGCGTCACCCCCGCATAGCGGCGCGCGTCGGCATTATCAGAGGGCCAGCACATCATTTCTACACACGAAAAGCCATGATTGGCAGCAAAATCTATCACGTGTTCGTACCCAAAATCGGCCAAAATGGCACTCACAAATCCAAGTTTAAGCATGTTTTGATGTGTTTAATCTGTTTTTGTTGCAACTTACAAAAAAGAGAGAGATAGTCCAGAATTACCTAGTAACAGGTTAAACTCATTAAAATATAGCGCGACTATTTATTGCTCCAGAGGAGCTAAATCTTAGTAGAAAAATGATTCAAATTCACCACAAAGCCCGACGCTCGGTGAAAGATGTCACCGAGCGTCGGCCGCCCCGATGGGGCTTTTGGAAAATCTCTACTCCTCTTTTCTACTAAGATTTAGCCTCGCTGAGACTACTTTTTTAATGCGTTCAACCTGAGCAACAATGTGATTTTACTACGTTTTTCAAATACAAACTCGTCACCCTTTACTTGACAAAAAACATTCTTTTATCTATTTTTGTCAAGTGAAATTTTCCACTTAAATGAACGAGCCAATAATTTACCTTGCCGAAAGACTAACAACTGCCCGTAAAATGGCAGGGTTATCGTTGCAAGAATTGGCCGACAAAATGGAAAATCGGATTAGCAAACAAGCCATCCACCAGTTTGAACAAGGTAAATCTAAACCCGAAGCTGATACACTACTAGACTTAGCCAAGGCATTGAATGTTCGTTTGGATTTCTTTTTTAGGAACGACCACGTACAGTTTGACAAATTGGAGTATCGCAAAAAAGTCAAACTGACTAAAACGGAAGCGACCGCAATCAATGAAACCGCAAAAGATTGGTTCTCTCGCTATTTTGAGTTAGAGGAGTTGATGGATGCGCACATTGCCTTTGAAAACCCGCTGGCTGGCATCCTCATTTGCAATGAAGAGGAGGTGGAAAAGGCAGCCGACTCTTTACGTGAGCAATGGGAGTTGGGTACGAAACCGATTCCGAGTGTGATTGAAATGCTTGAACAAAAAGGGATTAAAGTACTAGAGGTAAACGCTTCCGACGGCTTTCAAGGATTTAGTGCCGAAGCCAACGGGCGACTCGTAGTAGTACTTAATGCCAACGACGATGCCTTCCGTAAACGATTTACCGCTTTACACGAGTTAGCACACATCGTGTTGAGGTTTGCCGAAGGGCTTGATGTAGAACGATATTGCCATCGCTTTGCGGGGGCCGTATTGTTTCCGAAGCAAAGTGTATTTGAAGTATTTTCGAGCAAACGTAAAAAACTTGCCTTTGCCGAACTGCTTCAGCAGAAATGTTATTATGGCATATCGGTTCAGGCTATCTTAAAGCGCCTACGTGACCTTGAGGTGATCAACGAAGCGACGTATAAAGGTTTTCTGATTTGGATGAACAAAGTAGGCTATCGTAGCAAAGAACCTGGTCAATATGCAGGGTTAGAGCAACCATTGCGTTTTTCACAGTTATTGTACCGAGCAGCTATCGAAGAGGTCATTTCGTTGAGTAAAGCGGCGAGCTTAATGAATCTGTCGTTGAGTGAGTTTCGGAAAAAGCTTAATTATGAGTATTAAATAGTAACCTCTGACAACAAATCTTGTCTAAAATAAATAGAAGATAAAATATGAAATTATTGATTTTTTGTACGTTAATATAAATAGTTTTAAGACATTTGCTTTAACAAACCTTTCAAATCCTAACATCAAATTATTATGAGCAGCATTACTCAAAGTAGAGAAACTGAACTTTGGGAAAGTGCGTTGGGCGTTTTGCCAGTTCGGTTATTTTCTTCTCTCAATGGCTTTCCTCATCAGCATCAATATATTATGCTGAATGGACATAAAAATAATTTTGGACTCGATTTAGGCAGTTCGACGAATACACCAGATGACTACCGTAGTTTTGCGTGGTCTTCTGATGTTGAGACGTTTTTACAAGTGACTACTGGTAAAGTATTGATTCACAGGTGGGGAATTGCCGAGACAGAAAATTACTCAAAGTCAGTTGTTGAAAACAACCTCGAAAAGTTTTACAACTATTTAGAAAAAACTTCGCAGAGAAAGGAGAACTCTATTGTCTCTTACGCTATTCATACATTTAGAAGTCTAAGAAATTATTTAGGGGACGAGGCAAATGGAGAAAATGCTCTTCAAGCCTTCTTATACCTGCTTGCATCAGCAAGCGGACAAACTTCCAATTTAACTAACTGGGGACTTGCAGAATCTGTCAGTAATATAGTAGCCAGACTGCCTATTGATAAATTTCAAGAAGATTTTTTACGAGGACTTAATCACTCGAAATTGAAACCTAATATAGATTTAATTTTGAGGCATGTATCTGGCAAATTATTTCAAGAAGCGCACTATGAAGCAGTTCTCAATCGTCAGTTAGAGTTTTCAGGTCTGACTTCATCCACGATACAATCAAACCCTCAAAAGTACAGTAGTGTTCATTTTACGCCTTCCTATATTGCCCGAAGTGTTGTAGAGGAGTCTTTGAGTTGTTTTGATAGCTTACCCGACACACTTAGTGTGTTTGACCCAGCATGTGGTTCGGGCGAATTTTTAAAGGAAACGCTTCGGCAACTGAAAACCCATAATTACCAAGGTACTGTTAGAGTAGTAGGATGGGATATTTCTCAACCCGCTATTGATATGGCTCGCTTTTTATTGGCTTTTGAAAAACGAGAATGGGGTGAAAGTCTCACTATTGAATTACGAACAGTGGAAGATTCTTTGATAAAAGTTTGGGATGGAAACCATGATTTGATTTTGATGAATCCACCGTTTCTTTCTTGGGATTTGATGAATTCTTCTGAAAGGGATGGAGTAAAAAATGCTTTGGAAGGTAATTACAAGAAGAATCCCAACATGGCAGGTGCTTTTTTGGGAAAAGCAATTGCAGCATTAAAACCCACAGGGGCATTAGGTTGTGTATTGCCCTCCTCTATACTAAATGCAGAATCTTATCAAATACTAAGGGACAAAACATTAGAGATAGCGACTATAAAACTGCTTGCCAAGTTGGGTAATTACATTTTTCAAAGCTCATTCACTGATGCCTGTTTGTTAGTAGCCAATGGTAAAGCATTAACCAACCGAAAGGATACCAAAGTAGTTTGGACATATAATACTGCCCAAGCTGCCCCCGAAGCCATGCGGATGCTGCGTAAGCAGAGATTTGAACCGCAAGCTATTTTTAACACCAAAGATTATAGCCTTTATAGCATTGATCAAATAGCACAAGAAGATTGGTTACCCATGAAATATGACTCATGGGCTTTAAAAAATGAACTACATAGGCTGGTTAAATCCGAACAATTGCAAGAAGTAAAAGAAATTTTTGATGTTATGCAAGGGGCAAGAATTGGTCACCCTATTTTTTTGCTGACACCTGATACATATGAAAATCTAAGCATAGAAGAAAAACCGTATTTCCGCCCTACTGTTTTGAATAAAGCCATTACAAAAGGTAAAATCAGTGTTGTTTCATATCTATTTTTTCCCAAAGGAGTTTATGTTAAGCCCATTAAACAAGAAATAGATTTGGAAGGAAATGTGCCCTTTTATTATAATAATTATTTAAAAATTAAAAAACCAGATTTATCTAAACGTGCCAGAAAAAATGAACGTAACTGGTGGCATTTAAGTGATGCAAGAGCATGGCAATATAAAAAATACCCTAAATTAGTTTCTACTGAATTTGGGAAAGCAGGGTCTTTTGCTTTTGATGAAACAGGTGAGTTTGCCGTAGAACGAGGGTTAGCATGGCTACCCAAACGCCCGTCAGATTTCAATGAAACTATTTATTATGCTTATGTGGCCATGTTTTGTTGTAGCTTTTTCAATGAGTTACTTAAAATATACTCGAAGCAGATTGCTGGTGGAGAATGGTGGGATTTATCAAAACGCTATGTACAAAATATTCCTATCCCTGATTTTACCTCAGAAGCTATGCAAACACGGGGTGAGTTTATAGAATTGTCAAATTATGGTAAACAACTGAGCAAAGGTGTGGATGTTCAAGATGACACATTACTCCCCTTGGTAAAAGCTCTATATGGGTTATTATGATATGCAGCTTGAAGTTGTCAATAAAGAAAAGGTTATTCAATTTTGCCAACAAATATTGGCTGACAATATTCGTAAGTCTGTCCGTATTGTCCTAGATTTTGAGCAACCTTATGAAACTCGCTATTCTTTAAATTTGGATGGTTACAACTTTGTTGGAGCTAATGATAAAGGTCGTTTGGTAAAGGTGGTTCCCTTCTATCGAGGCTATTGGCTTCACTTTTCTATCGAATTTGATTTACAATCTCGTTCGTCAAAAAGTTATGATTATTACTTGAAAGGAGTCGCTCTAGCTATTTTTTATGGAAGTGAAGCTACCAATGAAGAAAAGTTGCTGATGTTCAGGGCAGAGTGGGACAATAAAAACGATGAAGATACCAGAACAGATAATCCACAACCTCATTGGCATTTCCAAAATGCGGATAGTTATGTTAAAGCAGAATATGTTGCAGATTTCAATGTATTTATGGGGTTCAAGGAGGAAGAATCTACTGGCTTTTTAGAAGAGATCGGAGAAATTCGACCTCAACCAACTCCTAAATCTGTAAATATTTCAGGCTTCCATTTTGCCATGAGTGCTGGATGGATTTTTGAACAACCTCATAAGCATATTCTTACAGAAAAATCGCTCAAAGTTTGGCTTGACAAAACCTTAAAGCATATCAAACAACAATTGGAGCACTACTGTTAAACTGTTAAACAGAGCTGACAAATTTGAGATTGTCAGCTCTGTCGTATTTCCTACAACACCTCCGCTTTCATCACATTATCGTCGGAAATACGGTCAATGAGTTTGTTATAGGGGTCGATGCCGCCTTTGACGGGCTTACCTTTTACCACCAATTCAATCGTGTGTTTGCCTGGGGCGAGTTTATGCTTTTTGAGGTACAACGGCACTTTTTGTTTCATGCCCAGCTTGTTTTTAGACTCCTCCGTAAATACTCCAATATCAATGTAATTTGGCGTTTTTCCCTGGGCAATTTCTTTACCTGTTTTATCAAAATACAACTTCTTGGTTTCCACCGTCAGTTTTACTTTGTACTGATCACCCTTCAACGGCGTCGCTTCTACGCCCGTCACCTTGTTTTCGTATAGGGCAATTTTTTTGATGCAGTCCTCCACAAAATACTTCAACGAGTCGGGAGTTTGGGAGTAAATACTGTTGTACCATTCGTCGGTTGTCGTAAAAGGAGCTTGCTGACGGAAAGCCGTGCGTTCGGCGTAGTCTTTCAACCACGTATTGAGTCGTTTTTCGCCCACCATGTCTTGCAACGCATAAAACGTCAATGTCCCTTTGCCGTACCAAATGTACGCCCCATTTTCGTTGTCCATGAGTGGCTGTTCGCCTTTGTTTTCTGTACCACGCCCGCGCAAATACTGGTCGAGGGCGTACTTGAGGCGCTCTTGCATCACATCGGGGCCGTAGGCGTGGTGCAGTACCATGTGCGAACTGTACTCCGCCAATGCCTCCGCGATGTTGTTGGCTCCCCGCGTAAAGCTCGGCATCACTTGGTGTCCCCACCACTGGTGTGCCACTTCGTGCGCCGTCACGTAATAGGCATAATCGGTTTTGTTAGGGTCCGAAAAATCGGCCAAGAAGCCAAAGTTTTCGGAGTACATAATCGTGTTCGGAAACGACTGCGCAAAGGTCTGATAACGCGGAAACTCCAGAATACGCATTTGGCGGAACTGGTACGGACGGAAATTGGACGAGCAATACCGCAACGCATCTTTCAAGCCATTCATAAAGTGGCCAATGTTTTTGTTGTGCGTAGGATGGTGGAAAATTTCTACTTTAATATCCTGTCCATCCGAGTTTTTAACCGTTTCGCGGTGAACGGCATAACGCGCCGATGCTACGTTGAAAAACAAATCCATGAACTCGTTTTGCTGGTAATGGAAGTACTTCCGGCCGTTCTGCGTCCATTCTTTTTGCAAATACCCAGGCATAATCGCAATTTGGTCGGGTTCGGTACTGACCGTGCCTTCAAACGTAATCCAGTCACCTTCTTGGGTAAACAAGAAATTCTTTAACCCCGTAGAATCGGTACGTTTAGGCATGTCAAACTCCCGAATCGGAAGTTTGTATTTTTTCCGATACCGCTCCGACGAAAGTTCGGCTTGCTGACTGTATCCAATGCTCGGAAACAAATCGCCTTGGTTCACAAAAGTACCGTTGTCCGTAATCGTAAACTGCTCTTCTCCCCCATTGCGAAAGCCTCTAAATTCACCGTGCGAAACGATTTCTAGCACTGCCGAGTCGTTGGGCATCAGCTTTTTAGGCAATTGGTAAATATAAAAACGTTGAATTGTATCGTTCAACAATTTTTTAGGCTCCACTCCGTCGATTTTTAGGCTCATTCGGTAATGAGGGAAACCGCCTCCCACGTTCAAAATCAACGAATCCAGCGGATGGTTGTGTTTATTTTTTATCACAAATCGACCACGGGCATCTATCATTCGTTTTTTAGGAAACAAATCTACCTCTACCTTCACCGACGTTACTTTAGGTTGGGGTTTAAGGTACAATTTGCGGTATTTTTCTTCGTACTCTGCACTCCGCTTGCGGCCTTCCTCGGCCGTGCGGTACTTGTTTAACACACTTTGGTTGTAATAAATAAAGCCCGCCGAACCCAACCAAACCAAGGTAAATGCTGAAAGCAACGCTCCCGTGGCAGGCGTAAAACGCTGCATGGCCAACCGCCAACGATTTTTGAAGTTGGTTTCGGTACCGCGCGACCAAAACAGGTTGCCAATCACCAAAAATACTGCCGCCAATCCGCCCCAGCATAATAAATACCACATCGTATTTTCGGTAAAACCAAACCCGTTCATGTCTGAATAAGTCGAAGTAGGAACGGCGTTAAAGTACAGCAACATGTATTTATACTCCGAAAAAGCCCGCGTGCCGTACAACACCGCCCAAAAAGCAATGTTGACCACGTGCCCCGTCATTTTGTTATTGACCAAGGTATGAATCAAAAACGTAATCATGGTCAGGAACGTCCACTGCAAAATAGGCACTACGTAGCCTTGCAAGTACAGCGCCAAGTTGTAATCGAAGTATCCTTTGATGGTCTGCCAGATAACGCCGCACAAAATCCCCACGACAGGAATGAACAGCATCACCCCAATCATGGCCAAAAACTTGGAGCCATACACCAACCAGTTGGGCAACGGCAAAGCATCACCGATGAGGTGAAAATTAACAGTTCGATCGCGGTGAACGACTTCGCCCGTAATGAAAATAATGAGGATAATTACCACAAAATAAAATGTACTGTCTTTCGACTCCAGCATCAAATAGGTCGTTGGTAATGAGTCGGTTCCGTACATCATTCCCGCATATTGGTTGTCTAAAAACAAAAACAACGCCGCCGCCAACAAAATGGCAATAAAGAATGGGTCACGGATAATGTTTCTAAATTCAACGTTGGCCATACTCACCATCTGGCGAATGTAGCGGCTCGTGGTATAGGCTTTGGCTGCCACTGGCAAATCGGCCAAAGCGCGAGGCACGACCGTTTTATCAGTTTTCGATTTTTTAAGCTTTTGGGCTTTTGGCGCGATAAACCGCTGAAAATCAAAACGGAATAGCAAATACAGCAACGGTAGCATCCCTACTCCCGTCCACAATAAACGGTTCCAGAGGAAATTACCTTCCAACGGAAAAAAGCGTGTATTTTGTTCGGACACTGTCCAGTAGCGCGTCAAGTCGTCAAGCGCTCCCAGCGCAAAAGGGTCGAGAATCGCCGCCAAACTTTTATTATCCAAATCGGTCATCAGCGAAGAAGCTACCAAGTAGGTCACCAACAATACTACCCCACCTGCGTAGGTAACAAACACGCGTTTTGTCAAAGCTACGAGGCTAAAAAAGAGGCTTCCCGCAAAGAATAAATTGGGAACGCCAACCACCAAATAAGGCCACAAATAATTGAGTAAATTGTAGGGGCCAATGCGTTCGACGTTATCTCCGACCTCGAAGGTTTTACCAATCACACAGCCAAACAAGTGCCCCACAATCATCCCCGACCCAATAAACAACAGCGTCAGGAACGACCCCATGAAGCGCCCCATGAGATAGCCTTTTTCTGAAATGGGATAGCTGAAATAATAATTTTGGGTTTTGTGTTCAATGTCGCGATAGACGGGCACGCCCATCACGGCCGTTGCAAGCATGATACCGAATACGCTCATCACCGCAATAAAAACGCCCGCAATCGCGGGGCCGTTGATGAATACTTTTTCGGACGAACCTCCGCTGATGCTCACCGAACCAAACAGCGCCAGCACCAATGAAAACAAAAACATCACCGCCCAATACCCCCAAGTAGCAGGGCGCTTGAAGCGGTATTTTAATTCAAAAGAGAGTATTTTAGAAAACATACATTTAGCTGATTTTACAATGACAAAAAATTCGGAATGACAAATCACACAGCAAGTCCTTGTCGAACTGTAATTTCTGAGAAATAAACATCCTCCAAGTCGGGAGTAGCAACTTCAAACCCTTCTAATGGCTCGTCAGCAATAACCCTAATCTGGGTTTTACCCATTTTTAGCGAAGTAGAAATCACTTGGTAATTTTCGCGATAGTCGTTCAGCTCATGTTTTTCAATACTCTTCTTAAACACCTTTCCTTCAAGGCTTTTCACCAATTCGTTCGGGTTTCCTTTGGCGACCACTTCCCCCAAACAGATAATGGCCATGTGAGAACAAAGATTGGTGACATCTTCGACGATGTGCGTTGAAAGAATCACAATCGTATTCTCTCCAATTTCGGAAAGCAAGTTGTGAAAACGGTTGCGCTCGGCAGGATCAAGTCCAGCCGTAGGTTCATCGACAATGATGAGTTTAGGGTTCCCAATGAGCGCCTGTGCAATGCCGAAGCGTTGTTTCATCCCCCCCGAGTACGTTCCCAAATTTTTCTTACGCGCTTCGTAGAGGTTTACTTTTTGAAGAAGCGCCGTTACAATGTCTTTTCGCTCACCACGGTTCGAAATTCCTTTCAAGTCTGCGATGTGGTCGAGCATTGTTTCGGCACTTACGCGCGGATATACCCCAAACTCCTGCGGTAAATAGCCTAAAATTTTGCGCACGTCCTCTTTTTGGTGAAGGACGTCAAGGTCGTCGAGCGTAATACTACCACTATCGGCTTCTTGTAGGGTAGCGATGGTCCGCATCAACGAACTTTTCCCCGCCCCATTGGGTCCCAACAGACCAAACATTCCCTGTGGAATCGTCAATGAAACATCTTTCAAAGCTTGTACGCCATTGGAGTACGTTTTGGAAAGGTTAGTAATTGTTAGCTGCATGGAAAAACGGATTTTAGGTTTTAAGGTTTGTGCGAAAATAAAAAAAAGGCGACTCGATGTACCACTTTTGGTACTAATGGCAATATGAACAGATGAATGTGCCGCAATAGCGATTGAAGTTTTTGTTTTGTAGATTTGTAAAAAAGAACCTCATGGCATCTCTTCAATACATAACTGACAAGAAGGGGCATAAAAAAGCCGTCATTATCCCCATTAAAGAATGGGAAAAATACCAAAAAGCGCTCAATTTGCTGGAAGCCAAGCAAGAGTCCGAAGCCCCTGTTTTTACTAAAAAAGAAGTACTAACAAGTCTAAAAGAAGCAGTAGAAGAAGTAAAATTATACTGTGAAGGCAAAATTGAGCTTCAAACTGCGGATAATTTCTTGAAAGAACTTAAACAAGAAGGCTATTTATGAAAATCATAGTTGGCAAAACTTTCAACCGTGATTTTAAAAAATTGGCGAAGAAATATGGTTCACTAGGATCTGATCTTGTCAAGCTACTAGAGCTTCTCCAGAAAAATCCTACACAAGGAACACCACTGGGTCAAAATTGCTACAAAATCAGGCTTGCCATTTCTACCAAAAACCAAGGTAAAAGTGGTGGGGCAAGAGTGATTACTTGCGTAAAAATTATAGATGAGCAGCTCTTCTTACTCACTATTTATGATAAGTCAGAAAAAGAAAATATAACCTCTCAAGAGCTTTCTTCGTTATTGAAAGAACTTGATTTTACTGGCTAGTATGGATAATTCGTATCATTTACGTCGCTGGCAAAAAGGTGACGAACTCGCGCTCGTTCGCTACGCCAACAACTACCACATTTGGCGCAACGTGCGAGATGCCTTTCCTCATCCTTATACTTTTGAGGACGCGCTCCATTGGATTAGTATGTGTGAATCGGAGAAAATCCCTTCTGTCTTCGCCATTGAAGTTGACGGTGAGGCAGTGGGTTGCGTGGGAATTGTTTTACAAAAAGATATTTTCAATAAAAACGCCGAAATTGGCTATTGGCTTGGGGAGCCGTTTTGGGGCAAAGGAATCATTACAGCAGCCGTCAACGAAGTAGTTGAGTATGCCTTCCGAACGTTTGATATTCACCGACTTTACGCGGGGGTAATGGCCCATAATCCTGCCTCCATGAAAGTCCTTGAAAAAGCAGGGTTTGAATTGGAAGCTATCTTGAAAAAATCTATCTACAAAGAAAATACCTTCATCGACGAGCATTTGTACGTGCGCTTTCGGGAAGCTAAAAAATAAAAGAGGGAGGTTATGAGTAACCTCCCTACACGTTAAAGTGGTGAAGGTTACTCATAACCTCCACCATACAACTACTTAGTTTTCAAACACACGTCCTTCAATATGTTTGTCAATATCTAAACGTGGTACGCCTTTCGACCACCATTCTGGCGCAGGTTTTCCTTTCAGAAAATGGTCAAAAAACTCCATCATCCGTACTGAGTAATCTTTACGGTTAGGTTGTTTGGCCAATCCGTGATTTTCGCCTTTGTACTGCACCATGACCACTGGTTTTTTCAAGCGACGTAGCGCAGTGTAGTACTCTACTCCTTGGGTAAAATCAACGGCACCGTCGGCGTCGTTGTGCAACATCAAGAGCGGAGTCTGCACTTTTTTGACGTTGTAAATGGGCGAATTGCGGTTGTACGCCTCCCAGTTTTCCCACGGAGCGACTAAGCGCCCTTGCGACCCTTCAAAAATCTGTCCGTTGCTCGTACCCGAATTTTTATAAATCAAGTTATACATCGAAACCATGTCGGTCAGCGGTGCACCTGCGGCAGCCGCTTTAAACATATTGGTTTGGGTAATCAAAAAGCTGGTTTGATAACCGCCCCATGAGTGTCCGTGGATCCCTATTTTAGCTTCGTCAATGACGCCCGTTTTGAGCGCCGCTTTTACGGCTGGCAATACGCACCAAACCGCCGACATACCTGGGTCATTGAGCTTATAAACAATGTCTGGAATAAATACGGCATACCCATTTGACGTATAAATCGACGGGCTCCAACCCGTACCCGAATATCCTGGATTGGCGAAATTATGGAGTGTCTGCGATAGCTTTTCGTAGTAATACACAATCGTAGGATATTTTTTCCCCGACTCATAACCTGCTGGCAAAAACAACGCCCCTTGTAAGGTATCTCCTTTATCGCTTACGTAATCGACCAAGCGAGTTCCTGCCGACCACGCAAATTTATCAATCAAAGGAGCGTTTTTGGTCAATTGTTTCTCCGAACTAAGGTCGGCACTCGTTGTCAAAAAGTACTGACGCGGCTGGGTAAATGTTTCTTTGGCAAACACAAAAGCATCGGCTTTTTTGGCTTTAGACAAACTACCAACGGCCGCATCTTGCCATAGCAAAGGCTTCACCGTGATGGTCTTCCCAATGTCCAAACGGGCTAGACCGCTTTTTTTCGTCCACTCACCATACGTATGTAAGTACAACGGCTTTTTCAAATCAATCCCTTTTTCTTCGGGGTCGAGTTGGTAACGTTGGTCGTATCGAATCTTGTCTTTTTTACCGTTTTGGGTCAAATTAACCGCTACCAACGCTTTGCCTTTAGCATCTTTTTCGTCGGTAGGAACTTGCCAAATATCCCATCCGTCCGACAGCAACACCGATTTGCTATCGCTCGCCCAACCTATCGCGCTTTGAGGCGGCGTTTGCTGATTGTGGTCATCGTCCACATCGACAAACGAAGTAGGCACTTTTTCGGTCAAATTACGACTCGCTTTCGTAGTCATGTCATATACCCAGTAATTTGTTCCTTCCCAATAGATAAACTTTGTACCGTCGGGAGAGGTCTGCGCGCCTGACCAAAAATTAGGCAAATAGTGCTTCGTTCTTACTTTTTCACGCTTACCCGTTTTGAGTTCGGTAACGTACAAATCCACGTAGTTACGGCCGTCCAAACTACTTTCTAGCTCGTACTCACTGTTATCAGTACCAAGGCCGTATAGTTGCTTAGGAGCAATGTTCACGTTTTTCACCACGCTATCCGCAAGCTGCACAAATTTTTTACCTGCAACATCGTACATCGACAGGTAATTTTGGTTTTTATCCTGCGTTTCCTGAATCTGTTGCCGCGACTGGAGGCGCTTATCTTGCCAGTTCCAAATCGTCACTTCTGGTTTTTCGGTATCGTCTTTCTTTTCGGCACTTGCCACCGATTTTGTCGAATCTGATTTAACTTTCGCTAGTGCTTTTTGCAAGTCGTCCAAAGTCTTGAGGGTTGTATCCGCCTTTATTTTGGCCAATTTTTCGGCGTCCGATACTTTTTTGGTAGTGTCTTTTGGAGCGGCAGCGGCAGGCTTTTTGTCCTCTTTTTTGGCCAATTCTAACTTATGAATACCAAAAAACAAACGACCCAAATCTTCCGACCAATAGGGCGTGCGGTTGGGGCTTACAGTCATGCCTTTTGGAAAACCAAGGCTATCGCTTTTAGGGTCGTACGTAACGAGTTCTGGCATCGTCCCAAAATTCTTAATTCCCAATACGCCCACGCGGTCGTTTTTGTACTTTTCGTCTTTGACGCTTTTCAACAACGCCAACCCATCCCCTTTTTCGGTCCAGTTCAACGACTGGTAACGCGCTTTGTCATTGTCCATGGTCAGCATCACGCCCGTTGTCATGTTGCGCAATTGGACGCCATTTCCTGCTTTTTCGTTGGCGTCGATGGCCATTGCTAGCCAATTCCCCGCTTTATCAAACGCCATTTCCGCCACGTTTCCTACGTTTTGGGTTTTACTAGAACTCAAATCGTAAAGCAACAAATCCGACCCTTTGGCGGCATCTGAAGCACCACCTCCAGGCGCAGGCGCTCCTCCTCCGCCAGCGGCGGTGAGCAAAAGTGCTAGATGTGAGGCTTTTTCCCCGTTGAAGGCAAAACTTCTTACGCGGTCAAACTCGGTCTTTTTATTGGATGCTAGTTCTACCAAAAATACTTTGTCGGGAATCGGCTTTCCGCCTGGTTTAGCGGCGGCTTTTTTGTCTTTATTTTTGGCAAAAACCTTAAAAGCTAGCCACTTGCTGTTGTCCGAGAAACTCATCTGCGGAAAAGAAGGTGTACCAATCGGATATACGTATTTGGTCGTATCCGACGTTTTTTGGATGATTAACTCAGCGTCGCTTTCGTAGGTAGCTAGTACATACGCGTACCATTGGCCGTCGGGAGAAAGTTGGGTGCCGCCAAAGGAAGGAATCGCTTTCCAATTCAGCACGTCTTTCCATCCCATCGCGGGCTTGGGCTTAGGTTGGGCAAAGGCCAACGTACTAAGCAAAACCCCTAGCAATACGGAGATTTTTTTCATAAAAGTTAGATTATAAAATGGATGAATTTGTATGGGTATCAAAGATAGCACAGGAATCGGTGATTTGTTCAGAATTAGCGACGAACGGGCTTTCGGCAAGGTTTAACCAAAGGAAATTGTTAACTTCGCAGCCTTTTCGTTCGAAATTATTGAAAAGATTTTAGCCTTAGAAAATGAGCAGAACCATAGATATAAGCAATCGCCGCGCGTCGTTCGAGTATTTTTTCCTCGAAACATATACCGCTGGGATTGTGCTGACAGGTACCGAAATTAAATCTATCCGCGACGGCAAAGCCAACCTTACCGACGCGTATTGTATTTTTTTGGACAATGAACTTTACGTGCATCATTTGCACATTTCGCCGTACGAAAAAGGAACCTACGCCAATCATAATCCCGTTCGCGACCGTAAGTTATTATTACAAAAAAGAGAGCTTAAAAAACTGGCCGCGAAACTCAAAGACCAAGGCTTGACGATTATTCCGACGCGGCTTTTCATCAACGAAAATGGTCTTTGTAAAATGGAGATTGCCCTAGCCAAAGGGAAAAAGCTCTACGACAAGCGCGACTCCATCAAAGAACGTGACCTCAAACGAGGCCGTGGGGAGGAATAACTCCCAAACTTGGAAAGTCTTGTTTTGTACCGAGTTAGACTTTCCAAGTTTTTTCTACTCCCCTTTTCAAACTTGGAAAGTCTTGTTTTGGAATTAGTCAGACTTTCCAAGTTTTTATACTTCCCTTTTCAAACTTGGAAAGTCTTGTTTTGGACTCAGTCAGACTTTCCAAGTTTTTATACTTCCCTTTTCAAACTTGGAGAGTCTTGTTTTGGACTTAGTCAGACTTTCCAAGTTTTTATACTTCCCTTTTCAAACTTGGAAAGTCTTGTTTTGGACTTAGTCAGACTTTCCAAGTTTCAATATTAGTTGGAAAGTCTTAAAGAAAATTTGCGTAGCTAAATAACTACACATACATTTGTAGTCAAATAACTACACAATGAATCTACGAAGAGATGTTTTTCAGGCCATTGCCGATCCTACTCGCAGGGCTATTTTGATGTTGGTTGCTTCGCAGGCCATGACTGCGGGGGCCATTGCGGCCAATTTTGACACCGCGCGGCCTACTGTTTCCAAACATTTGCAGATTCTTACCGAATGTGAGTTGTTGTCTCAACACCAAAATGGTCGGGAGATTTACTACCACCTCAACCCACAAAAGATGAAGGAAATTGCCGACTTCATTGAGCCTTTCCGTCAGTTTTGGGACGACCGATTCAATAAGCTAGAAGCCATCATGAAAACTTACCAAGCCAACCAATAACTCCTGATGGAAACAAAAACCCACGTCCATGCCGAAGAAGGGAAGCAAGAAATCCTCATTACCCGAGTGTTCGATTTGTCCGTTGAACTTCTTTTTAAAGCCTACGTCGTGCCTGAAATCGTCGAACAGTGGATGGGGACGAAAGTGCTCAAACTTGAAAATCATGCGCACGGTGGATACCAATTTGAAACCACCGACCCACGGGGTCACACGCATCGGTTTAGCGGGGTCACCCATGAGTTTGTCCCTAACCAAAAAATTACGCGAACGTTCGAGATGGAAAATACCGTCTTTCCCGTACAGCTTGAATTTTTAGAATTTGAAAAACTCACCGAAACAACCAGCAAGCTGACGATGCACATTGTTTTTAAATCCATCGCTTCTCGAAATCAATTGCTACAAATGCCGTTTGCGATGGGCATCAACCTCGCTCACAACCGATTGCAAGCGTTTTTTACCAACTAATTCATTTCCCAAAAAATCAAAAACAGCATACACATGAATAAGCAATTACCCCAAGAACGCCGTGAAGAGCTAATGACGCTTCTAAAAGCGCGTTTTGAAAAAAATAAAAACCGCCATGCAGGACTTGATTGGACCAGTGTACAAGCCAAAATCGAAGCAAATTCTGATAAAATGTGGGCGCTCAATGAAATGGAAGAAACTGAAGGCGAACCCGACGTTATAGGCTACGATGCCGCAACAGACGAATATATTTTCGTCGATTGCTCAGCCGAAAGCCCCAAAGGTCGCCGTAGTTTTTGCTACGACCGTACTGCCCTTGACGCCCGCAAAGAACACAAACCCGCCCACAATGCGGTGGAGTTTGCGGAAGAAATTGGGATTGAGCTTTTGACGGAAGAACAGTACAAAAATCTCCAGTTGCTTGGGAAGTTTGACACCAAAACCTCCAGCTGGATTCAAACACCTGCCGCTATCCGCAAACTTGGCGGGGCTCTTTTCTGCGACCGCCGCTACGACCACGTTTTTGTCTATCACAACGGCGCCGAATCGTATTATGCAGCGCGCGGATTTCGGGGTTTGTTACGAATCTAAAATATTTTACACAAAAATCGATGAGAATTTTAATTTCTTTGATTGTCTTTGTTAGCTACATTGGTACAGCCTACACGCAAGAAATGTTGGAAACCAACAAAGCACACATTCGTTTTTTTATTGACTGTATAAAAAATCAGAAAAAGGAAAAACTTGCCGATAGAGTAAGTTATCCGCTAAATAGGAACTACCCTCTCCCACCGATTCGCAACAAGAGCGAGTTTATCAAACACTACCATGAAGTGTTCGATGGTGCGTTTACTCAAATGATTTCGAAATTAAACCTTTCAAAGGACTGGGCAACTGTGGGATGGCGAGGAATTATGTTCTCAAATGGAGAACTCTGGCTAAACGAAGATGGGGCTTTGCGGGCAGTCAACTATTCATCAAAAATCGAAGAAAGCAAAAGACAGGCACGGATTGCAGAAATTCGCACTACGCTTCATAGCAGTTTGAAGGAATTCAGCCAACCCGTTTTAGTTTTTAAAACCAATAAATTTCTTATTCGGGTCGATGAAATGAAAGATAACACGTACCGTTATGCTTCTTGGACATTGCCCAACAAAATGAGTTCTAAACCCGACATTATCATTCCCAAAGGTGAGTTTTTGGTAGAAGGAACAGCCCAAGAACCCAACTACCGATTCAAGAACAAAGAGTTTACCTACGCGTGTTCATTTAATTCCATGAATGAGGAGCTACCCCGCTATTTTGTGCGAATTTTTAAGGGGAAAAAAGAAATTGTATTTCAGAAAGCTAGTTTGCTTTACTAATCCTCTACAAATGTTGCGCCTCTGCCGAGGCTACTTTGAGTTACTCTAGAACTTTTGCTTTACTACTGAGTACACGGATGGCACGGATTCGACACGGTTTTTGAGGATGTAAAAGTATTCGGGCATAGTACGACAACAGTACCTTTTGGAAATTTTTACGTCCCAAAATAAAAACGATGAAAAGGCGAATTTTTCTAAAAAGTATTCCTGCTTCGCTCTTGGCTTCCTCTTACTTGACGAATGCCTGCCAAGCAGAAAATGGCATCAATCCTACCACCAAAACAGTAGTAGTGATTGGGGCGGGTATTGCGGGCTTAACAGCAGCCAAAAAGCTTCAAGAAGCGGGTTTTAAGGTGCGTGTCTTAGAGGCGCAAGACAAAGTTGGCGGACGTTTACGCACCAATCGTTCGCTTGGCCTCCCTTTTGACGAAGGCGCCAGTTGGATACATGGCATCGACGGCAACCCCATCACCGCGTTGGCACAAGAGGCAGGTATGACGACGTTTCAGACGCTTGATGAAAGTATGAAATCATATGACATTGGAGGAATCACCCGAAAAACTTCCACCTACGACGCGGCCGAAGACGAGTTTTATACTATCCTCGGTTCGATGATGAAAAAGGGTAGCGACACTCAAAGTTTTGAGCAAGTATTTAATCAGCTTTACCCCGAAAAGAAGAACGACCGCCTGTGGAAGTTTTTTCTTTCTACCTACCTCACTTTCGACACAGGTGATTTAAACACGTTGTCATCAACACTTTACAACGAGGGGGAAGTATTCGAGGGTGTCGAAAAAATTGCCACTAATGGCTACGACACCGTTGCTACTTATTTAGCTAAAAACCTGTCTGTGACCTTCAACCAACGCGTTTCGGCCATTGATTACAGCGGGGCAACCGTCAATATTACCCACAACAACACCGTCACTCCAGCCGACTTTGTGATTGTTACTGTGCCACTTGGTGTATTAAAAAACAACAAAATTGTTTTTACCCCTAGTTTGCCTTCTGCCAAGCAAACAGCCATCCAGAAAATAGGCATGAACTGCGTCAACAAGTTTTTATTGACGTGGGAAACCGCTTTTTGGGACGATGTTCAGTACATTTCTTACACCCCTGAACTACGCGACAAGTTTAATTATTTTGTCAACGTCAAAAAGTTTCAACCGACGACCAACGCCCTCATGACCTTTGCCTACGCCGACTACGGGCGGCAAACCGAAACCATGACAGATGCCCAAGTCACGAGTGAAATTATGGGACACCTAAGGGACATCTACGGGTCGTCGATTCCTAACCCAACGCGTTTGCTCCGTACCCGATGGAGTACCAACGAAAACTCCTTTGGCGCGTATTCGTACACCGCAGTTGGCACCGAAATGCGCCATTTTGAAGACCTTGCCGAAGAAATTGACAATAAGCTATTTTTTGCAGGAGAACATACCGAAGTCGATTATTTTTCAACTGCTCACGGTGCCTATCTGAGCGGAATCCGCGAAGCCGACAAAATCATTGCCTTGTTTTAATCAGTCAATACAATATCTCCTTTCCAACCTTCTGCCAACTTGCCGCGTCCTAGAGAAAACAACCCATTCCTTTTCTATGCGCCGCTTTGTTTACTTGATTTTTGCCAGCCTTTTTATCGCCTGCCAATCCTCTGATTCTGTGGACACTAACAAAGAATTAACAGGAACTTGGAAGTTGATTTCCTATTGTAAATCTACAGGTACCTCTGCCTGCACCCAAACCACTGTTCCCAGTGACAAGGGAGTATTTATTTCGTTTTCCAAGAAAAATGAATTTAACGAATATTACCAAAATACCCGCCCCATCGACTACAGTTTTTTGGGATGCGGGGGTGGTAGCTACGCAGTAGAAGGCAGCCAAGTGCGCATTCGTGCCGTGTGTATGTCTTCTTCTAATGGACAACTCATCGATCTTACCTCTCTCAGCCCAACTCGATTGGTGCTCAACCCTTCGGGAAGGGGAGAATACCTTTTTGAAAAACAGTAAAACGCCATGGCCATGAAAACCACCTTGCTTTTGTTCGTTGTAATGCTCACTTGCTGCTTTGCTTGCGAAACCTCTTCGGATGTAAAAGCCGAGCGAAAAGGCGTATGTGCACCCGTACAACTTACCTCCAACCTCGACGCACCCACTGGTCTCGACCTTTTTACGGTACAATCCACCCAACTTTCCGACCACGTTCTCACCATTTCTTTTGCCTACGGCGGAGGTTGCGACCCCAACCACGCCTTTGCTTTGTACGTTGACCCTTCTCGGCGAGAAGACTCGAAAGGAGCTTACCGAGAAGGGCGCATCGTTTTTACCACACAAAACGCTTGCAAAAGGCTCGATTATAAAGATTTTTGCTTTGATTTGTCCACCCTAAAGAAAGAAGTCACCTCTGGACGGCTCCGAATTCGAGGCTTAGAGCAAGAAATCACGTTTTAGAATTCATTTAGACAATCGCAGTATGTCCGTAATCAAAGCCGTCATTTTTGACATGGATGGCGTTATTATAGATTCAGAACCCTTTTGGAAACAAGCTGAGTTTGACGTTTTTTCTTCGTTGCGAGTCATCGTATCAGAAGAATTTACCCCAATTACCCAAACCATGACAACCGCAGAAGTAGCCGATTTTTGGTTTAAAAAATATCCTTGGGAAAATGTTTCGTTGAAAGAAGTAGAAGAACGGGTTATTTCGCGGGTCATTGAGTTGATTGAAACCAACAGTTGCGCTATTTTAGGTATAAAAGGCTTCATAGAACGTCTAAAAGCGCAGGGGCTAAAAATTGGCGTTGCCACCAATTCCCCTTATCGTATTATTCCTTCTGCTCTTCAAAAAGTAGATGTTTATGAGCTTATTGACGTCATTTCATCGGCCGAATTTGAAGAAAAAGGGAAGCCTGACCCTGCTATTTATCTATCTACTGCCCAAAAACTTGCCGTTGCTCCCTCCGAGTGTATTGTCGTCGAAGATTCCCATTCGGGAATGTTGGCGGCCAAAAAAGCGGGGATGAAAGTGGTAGCCTTTAGCAATGGCCAACAACATCGTACTTTTGAGCTCGCAGATTTTACACTTAGTCATTTTAGTGCTTCGATTGATTTTTTGCTCAACTAACACACTTTCTCTCAAATGATTATTTCAGTTATTGAAATCTATAATGAAAAACTGCTTGTGAGGTTCTCTATTTCTGCTTTATGACTCCGCTTACTGCCCAGCTTGCCAACGCGTTTGGACTTAGTGTTTCGCACATCGAAGAAATGTTGGCACTTACTTTTTCGAAAAAAGTGCGTCGTGGGGAGTTTTTGTTGCGAGAAGGCGAGGTTTGTACCCACGTAGGTCTGGTCATCGAAGGCGCCTTACGCACCTTTTATATCAATGAAAATGGGGAAGACATTAGCTTTTTGTTCCATTTCAACGGCCGCCTTGAGCACCTCGCTTTTCTCGACTACGAAAGCGTCTTACTTGGCACTCCTACCAAACTCAACATTCAAGCTACGGAAGATTCGTTGGTATATCTCATCCACAAAAATGACCTTGCAGCGCTTTACCAGAAAAACGCGTTTTGGCAAAAATTTGAAAAACACATCGCCGACCGCGTCTATTTATCGGCCAAGCGACGAGTGGAGGATTTACTTTATTTTTCGCCCGAAAAACGTTACCTAAACCTACTGACCGATCATCCAATTGTCTTTCAGAAATTTTCCCAAAAATTCATTGCCAGTTATCTAGGCGTGACTCCTCAATCACTCAGCCGAATCCGCAAACGCCTGACGATTAATTACCTTAGGTGAACGTTTTTTAGGGTTTCGTCCATCTACCTTTGCCCCACGGTCACGGTCTGACTATCGTCTGACCTAAATACAGGGTCAGACGATAGTCAGACCGTACCTTTTCGACTAAGATGGCATTCAGACCGTTTTTTTTCAGTTATATGTTGTCTGACTACCGTCTGACAACACATTCAACCTATTTTTTATGAATACAGCCATTATCGGAGCGGGTATTGGTGGCCTTACCACCGCACTTACCCTCCAACAACGCAACATCAACGTCGCTATTTATGAAGGTGCTCCCGCCATCAAACCTGTAGGTGCGGGAATTATCATGGCCAACAATGCCATGCAAGTTTTTCAGCAACTAGGGATACAATCTGCCATCGAAAAAGCAGGGAATAAAATCTCTCGCCTTCGTATTACCGACCCGCAGCTTCACGATTTGTCGGTGATTGATTTACATCCTTTTGAAGCGAAATACGGTGTACATAACGTGGCAATTCACCGCGGAGCGTTACAACAAATCCTTGCCGATGCCGTTGGTTATGAGCACATTCATTTATCTAAACGGCTTTCACGCATTGAAAAAAACGACGATTTTACCCTCTATTTTGATGACTATACAGCCATCCAAGCCAACGTCCTTATCGGAGCAGATGGGATTAAATCAGTGGTTAGGAATCAACTTTTTGAACAAAGTCAACTGCGCAACGCTCATCAATACTGCTGGCGGGGCATCTGTGAAATGGACCTCCACGAGCGCCACCACAACGCTCCCGTAGAGGCTTGGGGCAAAGGAAAACGTTTTGGCTTTGTCAAAATAGGTGCCAAAAAAGTGTACTGGTACGCCCTTATTAACTCGCTTTCGTTTACGACCCACGGGGTCAACTTAGTAAATGTATTTGAGGACTTCCATCGGGATATTTTAGAAATTATCTCAAATACCCCTCAACAGCAACTCATTGAAAGTGAAATCATTGACCTCAAACCCATTACCAAATGGCACGGTGACCGTGTTTGTTTGGTAGGTGATGCGGCTCATGCCACCACCCCCAACATGGGACAAGGTGCATGCCAAGCCATAGAAGACGCGTACGTACTGGGAAAATTGCTGGACAAGGGGTTATCGCTCGAAAAAACGTTTGCCGAATACCAACGCCTCCGCCAAAAGAAAGCGCGCATGATTGTGGATACTAGCTGGCGAATGGGGCAGCTTTCTCAACTCGAAAACGATTGGGGAATTTGGGTGCGGAATGCGCTGCTTAAACTCGTCCCGTCGAGCATCAATCAGAAACAAATGGAAACTGTTTTTCGGTTAGCAACTGTTTAGCAGAAAAATCAACCCATGAAACAACACATTGCACATCTAGCTTTAGTAGTGACCGATTATGACGAAGCCATTGCTTTTTACACCCAAAAATTACAGTTTGATTTACTCGAAGACACCCGTCTCAGCGACACCAAACGATGGGTGCGTATAGCGCCCAAAGGTACTTCTGGGTGTGCGCTTTTGCTGGCGAAAGCCGCTGATGAAGAACAACAAAGCCGCGTCGGAGACCAAACGGGAGGGCGAGTTTTTCTGTTTTTAAGTACGGATAATTTTTGGCGTGATTATCAACTATACCTCGACAACGGCGTAAAATTTATTCGCCAGCCCGTCGAAGAACCCTACGGAACGGTGGCTGTATTTGAAGATTTATACGGTAATTTATGGGATTTGATTGAGCATAAATAGCTTTTTACCTTCCCAAAAGGTAAACCTCCCGAAAGTTTTGAACTTTCGGGAGGTTGCTACCCACGCATTTTTTGTACCACTTCAACGATGTGGTTAATGGCAAACATTATTTCTTCCTCAGTCGTAAAACGCCCTAAACTCATCCGCAAAGACGCATACGCTTGGTTGTCAGTCAGGCCGAGAATTTTTAACACATACGAAGGCAATACCGATGCTGAGGTACAAGCCGACCCCGTCGAGACCGCCACGTCGCGTAGGCTCAGCAGTAGATTTTCGCCGTCCACGTTTTCAAAACAAATATTGGTCAAATGCGCCAATCGCGATGTTGTATTTCCGTTGACAAACGTCTCAGGGAGTTGACTCAGGAGCTCATTTTCGAGGCGATTGCGAAGAGTTTCCAATCTCGCTGCCTCTGATTTCATTTCTTTCTGGGCAATTTCACACGCCTTCCCAAGCCCCACAATTCCAGGCACATTGAGCGTTCCCGAACGACGCCCGCGTTCGTGTCCTCCCCCATCCATTTGCGATGCTATTTCTACTCCTGAACGCACCACCAACGCTCCTATTCCTTTGGGGCCGTATAGCTTATGCGCCGACAAACTCAGCAAATCTATCCCTTCCAACGGCATATCAATCGGCAGTTTCCCCACCGCTTGTGTAGCATCCGTATGAAACAATACCCCTGCTCGATGCGCTACCTCCGCCATGGCTCGGATGGGTTGAATCACCCCAATTTCATTATTGGCATACATCACCGACACCAAAATAGTATCCAATCGCAAAGCTTCGGCCACTTGTTGAGGACTAATTAACCCATCAGCCGCAGGTACCAAATAAGTAATTTCCGCTCCTAGTTGCTCCAAATGATGGCAGGTGTCGAGCACTGCTTTGTGCTCGGTAGCTACGGTGATAATATGTTTTCCTAAGTGGCTCTTTTTTTCAAACACTCCCTTGATAGCTAGATTATTAGCCTCCGTTGCTCCGCTCGTAAACACCACCTCTTTGGGGGTTGCATTTAATAACTTTGCTATTTGTTTTCGTGCCGCAGCTACTGCTTCTTCTGCCGTCCAGCCGTACAAATGCGTCCGACTTGCCGCATTGCCAAACTGCTCTGTAAACCAAGGCAACATGGTTTCCAACACCCGCGGATCCACGGGCGTAGTGGCATTGTAATCGAGATACACAGGGAGTCGCATAGGGTCGTTATTTTTTTGCGAAAATAATGCCATCCTCTCGAAGGTTTACTGCTTTCAAAAGATAATTTTTGACAGGCAGTTTTGTAGCTTTGCCTCCTATGAAAACTGCGTTGGCTGTTCTGCTTTATTTGACGTTTCCGCTGCTACTGTTTTGGTGGGGATGGTTTTCGCCTTGGGTTGCGTTGGTAAGTACCGTTGCGTTAGTGGGACTATTGTTTCCATTTTACCCCGCTATTACTTCTTTTTGGAAAGAAAAACCCACCAAAACGTCTCTTTTGGCCTTATTTTATTGTGGTATAGCCGCCTTTGTATGGACGTACTTGGCGGGAGTGGGAGGTTTTCGCCCCCAGCATTTTGACTACTACAAACATAACCTTGTTCTCAACAACTTAGTACGGTATTCTTGGCCAGTACAGTATTCCGACGGTAGTTATTTGTGCTATTACCTGGCTTATTATTTACCTGCGGCCGCCTTGGCCAAACTAACAGGTGGCATGGCGGCCATACCTTATTACCTTTTTGGCTGGACATGGTTAGGGCTTTGGCTTGTCGTTTGGTTACTTTATCAATTAGGTGGCAAACGACTTTTATTGTTTTTTGCCCTCTTCAGTAGTCCTAATGGGCTATTATTGGTTTACGAAATTATCAAATCTCCTCTTCCACTCGGTGCTGCCTTGCGGGATATTTGGACGAATGACCACACCATCGAACTCATTCAATCGCCTGGAGGATTGATGTTTATCAGTCACATCGACTCGTTTTCGGCTTCCCCACAGCACGCCCTTCCCGCTTGGCTGACTACGGCGTTGTTTCTTCGGTTTTGGGGTTTGGGGTTTGGAGTTTCAGGTTGCGGGTTTAGAGGTTTGGGGTTGCGGGTTTGGGGTTGCTTTGGGACAGAAACAAAAAAACAGGAAACCCGAAACATGAAACCCGAAACAGGAAACAGGAAAGCGGGTTGCGGGTTTGGAACAGAAACAAAAAAACAGGCAACCCAAAACAGAAAACCCGAAACAGAAAACCCGAAACAGGAAACTGAAAACTCACAACTAACCCTTCTACTAATAGCAACCACCCTTTACTGGTCGCCGTTGGTGGCGGCGGGCTTTTTTCCGTTTCTGGGGTATCAGGTTTTTCAGGAATACAACGGTCGGCGGGCAGCAGGCAGCAACCTGTGGGATTCCAGTCATCTGTGGGAATTTCTTTTGGTTTTAATTATTTCGATACCTGCATTTCTGTTTTTTTCGGGACACGTTCCATTGCACGACGCGCGAGGTTGGTGGTGGAACCTGTTATCAACCCCGCATCAATTTACCCTTTGGGGAGTTTTCATCCTCCTGGTAGTCGGTGTTTGGACAATGTTAATCATTTATTTGAAGAAAAAAGGTGCATTTTCTCCCGCTGAATTTCAGCTACTTTGCCTTTCGCTCATTGTACTTTTTGCACTAACCCTTTTTAAATATGGTCATTACAACGACTTACCTCGTCGCGCGGGGCTGCCTGCTACACTGGTGCTTTGTTGGGGGTTAGCTCACTCGCTTCGCGCATCATTTTTCCAAGATAAATACCTTCGGGTGAGTCTCTGGTTGGTGGCAATTTTTAGTGCGTTTTTACCCTTTAAACACCATGCACTTTGGCTAACTGCACGACCGTACGTTGCCACTACCGACAAAACCATCCGCGATTTTACTCCCTATTCTATTCATTATTTAAGTCACTATCACTGGGGAGAATTTGATGTGGTTTCTCAATACTTGGGCGCAAAAAACTCTGCGTATTTACGTCATTTTGCTCCTGCAAAACCCACCCCACTACGACAACTAACGAAAGCATTTTACTACTGGAAGTCTGAATTTTCGCTTTCGGATTATGAGAAAAGAGCCCTTACCCAAAACGACATCAATAAGCTTTACATTCGATTTTTTGACGTGGACTGGGATCCTATCAGCAAGCAAGCGGTTCCCAAAGCGGTGGTGTATTTCAAGGAGAACCCGCCCGTAGCGTTTGTACCCACCGTTTTTATTACCAATCGTACCCTCGAAAAACTTTCGTGGGGAGGCATAGATGAATTAGCAAAAAATATAGCAGTGAAGATTAACACTATTACTCAATCTACGCCCCAACTGCACACCACAGCAGAAGTTCAAATTGATTGCGATTGGTCACTTTCAACAAGACGTTCTTATTTCCAACTTCTGACCCAACTTAAAAAGCACTTACCTACCCAAACGACCCTCTCTGCCACTATCCGTTTACACCAAATCAAATTTTATCGAACCACGGGCGTGCCTCCCGTAGCGCGCGGAATGTTGATGTATTACAACATGGGTGATTGGAGAAGCCCTCGCACCGAAAACTCTATCCTTGATCTTACGACCGCAGGTCGCTATGCCGATTATATCTCGGATTATCCATTGCCACTCGACGTTGTTTTACCTTTATTCCGTTGGGCTATTTTTTATCGAAATGGGCGACCGTTAAAAATCATTAACCACTTGTCTTACAAAGACTTTCAAAACAATTCACTATTCAAAAAAGCACCCGAGACCAACCAATACATTGCCCTTACTAATACTCATTTATGGGGAATTTCGGTACGGCGTGGCGACCGTTTTCGGGTGGAAGAAAGTACCGTCAACCACCTTTCAATAAGTGCCCGAACTTTAGCTCAAGAAATACAAAATACTAAGCTTACCTTTGCGTTGTACCACTTAGATTCGACCAACCTCTCCCATTATGAAAGAGATTCTCTCCAACAAATTATTCAAGCGTTCCGCTAGAACCATTGCCGTTTTAATCCTTCTCGCTTGCGCGGGCGGGCCTGCCGATTTAAACGAATTTACAAGCTATTTTTTACCCGAAACCGCCACTACCCAAGCGGCGGGTGACGGGCGCTACCACTTTACACAACAGTTTCTGTATTTGGACGATTACAGCGATACCCTCCGTCCCGCCAAAGACATTAATGCCAAAGCCTGGGCGGCCTACGCGGGTGTGGATGAAGCCATCGCCTACAACTATTTTTATACCGAAAGTGCCAACAACTCACTTCCCAATCGGCTCATGCTCAAAGGCAACAAAGCCGCAGTGACGTATTTACAGTTAGCCAAGTCGATTGAAAAATCGTACCAACCTTCCGTTTATTCGTGGGAAGAGGACAGTAAAGATTCGCTGGCATTGGTGGAGGCATTTGCCAAAAGTCAACAGCTTGCCCGCAGCACCAATGACCCGTTTCTGAAAGAGCGTTACGGGTTTCAGGCGGTGAAACTGGCCATGATTTTGGCACAGCCTGACAACTGCATCAAACTCTACGAAGAGCTTATCAAACCCCTGAAAACCAAGACATTTATCAGCGACTGGGCTTTTTCAAGAAAAGCAGGTGCTACCATGGCTCTGGGAGATACAGCCAAGGCTTTGTACGAATTTGCCCAATTGTTTGAGCGCTGCCCGTCGCGCCGCCGCGAGGCCGATTTGAGTTTACGCATCAAAGGAGTTCGTTTTCAAGAAAAAGCGTTAGACTATTGCCAAAACAACGCCGAAAAAGCCGCCGTTTACGCCATAAGTGCCATTCAACCTTTGGAGGATGGGTTGCCTATGCTCAAAAAAGTAACGGAGTTAAATCCTAAGAACGGCCTTATTGAGCTTATCACAGCCCGCGAAATCAACAAAAATGAATTTTATGCCAACGGCGAAATGCCTTACGTAGAAGATACCCTTGCCTACGAAAAACGCCGCGGTGAAAGCAAATCCTACTTTGAACAATTAGGGGATTTTTGCGCCGACAACGCCACCAACAAAGCCTTGAGCAATCCTTCCTTTTGGTACACTTCTGCCTCTTACGTTGCCTACGTCAACAAAGACTACAAAAAATCAGAAGAATACCTTACGCAGGCCAAAGCCGCTCCCGCACCCAACGACTACCTCAAACAACAAATGGACATTCAGGAAGTATTGTTGCTGATTGCGCAGCAGGAGGGAATTACGTCCGAGTTTGAAGGCAAAGTGATTGGGATGTTAGAAAAGCTCAATAAATCGGAGAATTTCCGCATCGTTAATGCCTATACGCGTGCCTGTGGCTTGTTGGCAAAAATGTACCGAGGGCAACCTACCGAAGAAAAAAAATCAGGCGGATGGTGGTCGAGTTGTAGCAGCAAATCATCGGGCGAAGTTTCTCCCACACATTTGGCCAAAGCCTTTTTATTGGAAGCCGCTGCAAGCTGGCAGTCACGCCCAGTTAATGCCGACGGCTACGCTCCTGCTTTTGCCACCAACTTAGACCGATACGCTGTGGAGGATAGCACGTCGATAGCAACCCTACGCGAAGCGATTTCGTACGCACAACAACCCCAATTGGATGATTTTGGCAAACGCCTCATGGGACTATCGGGGGTAAATGCTGACTACCTGAACGTTGTCTTAGGTCGCCGTCTTTTGGGAGAACACCAGTACGCCCAAGCCGCCGAAGTATGGAAAAATGTGTCAACCAAAACGTGGGCATCATCTCCTTTTAGCGATGACCTCACAGAGAATCCGTTTTATATCAAACCCGACAATGGGCAAACCCCTTCGCAATCAATAACACCTGCGGCCTTCGCGGCTCGTATGGTTCAATTAGAAACCCAAATGAAAGCAGGTGATGCTCAAGCCGCCTATTTGTTGGCCTGTGGCGCCTACAATATGGGGTATTTTGGCAACAGCTGGTTATTGCTCAACCGCCAACGCAGCAGCAGTGAATACGAATACACCTATCCTCCCCGCGATTTAACAGGCGTTGACTATTACACCTCCGCCAAAGCAAAAACGTATTTTGAAAAGGCATTACAATTGACCAAAGACCCCGAATTAGCAGCTAAAGCGGCTTTTGGTGCCTCTCTTTGCGAAGAAAGCGCCTTCTATGTCTTTAGGGCAAACGAAGGCCGCGACCTTGGTTATGACGAAGCCACCCAAGCGGCATTTAAAAAGCGAATGAACGAAGAGCAAAAGAAACGCCTAGGCAAGTACTTTGATTTACTTCGTCGCAACTACGCCAACTCTGCCTACACCAAAGAAATCATCGAAGAATGTGGCACCTACCGCGATTTTGTGGGTCAATAACGACTAGAAGCGTTTTAGGGTGAAAAATTTTTAAAAATTTTTCACCCTAAAACGCTCTGAAAAACAACAAGATACAAAAAAAGGCTCATTTTTTTGATTTTTTTTCAGCAAAAACGTTTGCATTTAAAAAACACATCGCACATCTTTGCACTCCCGAACGACGGGAACAAAACAAAAAACGATGGTGATGTAGCTCAGTCGGTAGAGCAAAGGACTGAAAATCCTTGTGTCGGCGGTTCGATTCCGTCCATCACCACCATCGGTAAAAGCCGTTATAACGCAAGTTGTAACGGCTTTTTTTGTTGGTATAACAATTTATTTTTATGAATACTTAAAATAGGATCAATTCCAAAATTTATGGAGAGCGTTAGATTTTTTAGGTTTTTGCTCTTACCATTCTTTTCGATTACAGCTCTATTTCTTTTCAAAATATGACAATTTGCATCAATTAGTTGTGTTTCATTTTCAGAATAGCTAAAAACTTTATGCGAGCATTTTTATTACACAACTAACTCAAAATCAATTAATTAAACCAAAAAACTGCAAATGTTTTTTGCACCTTATAGTTACAACGATTTTTTTCTATTTCAGCTTCTGGTTTCTATAAACTTTTACTTCGAGAATGTACTATAGTTAATCGCTCCACAAGTATTTTTCGACTTGTCTCCGTTAAATGGATTTTTAAAGATCCTATAACTGCTTTATCATGTTCTATCTCTTTGAGATAGTGTGAATTTATAACTATTGAACGAGATAGCTTCCAAAAATTCTCTGGTAGATGTCCGATTAATTTTCCTAAACCTACTGAAATTACCTCCTTGGTACCTGTCCGTAGATATAACTCTGAATACGCTCCCGAAGCATTTAAATAATATATATCAATAAAATTGATACGTTTTAATTTTCCTGGACCTCCTGGGACATAAAAGTGGTCTGGCATCTTAATAATTTCATCTTTTTTCCATCTATAGAAATTATAGATTGCCAATTCCAATTGATGTGATAGTTCTTTAGGCCGAAATGGTTTATGCAGAAAACCTAAAGGGTTTGTGGTTTTGGCACGATCAAATGTTTCCGATTCAGTATTGCCAGTTAGATATACAATAGGGATTGGTTTGATTTGAATCAAATCTTTCACCGTTTCAATCCCGTCTGGCTCATTTTTTAATTTAATATCTACCAGTGCCAAATCAGGATCCTCTTCTTTCATAATCTGAAGTGCCGATTTATAATCGTGAGCTTTACTGCATATAATATAACCTGCCGCTGATAAATTCTCTTCAATAGCCAGAGCCGTCAAAGCATCGTCTTCAACAATTAAAATCCGTTCTAATTCTCTCATAAAATATGCCGTTATATTAATGTCGATTTTTTTGATGATTGTTTTTGAAAAGTCAAATAAAACGTGTTTCCACTATCTCTATATATTGATTTCCCCTGTAGATTCTCTGTAAGCGATTGAATCAATTGCAACCCAAAGGTCTTTCTTCTTAAATTTGACTCAAAGCCAGGACCGTTATCTACAATGGTTAACTCAATAAAAGCTGACTCTTCAATACAAGAAATTGAAAGGGCAGGTGCTGATTGAGTCGGAAAAGCATATTTGCAACTGTTAGTTATAACCTCGTTTATGATTAACCCTAAGGATACTGCTTGATCTACATGAATCCATATCGAAGTTAAACTATATTCTGGCTCTACTTCCTGATTACTGAAACTTCGTAGAATACCATTTACTAACTCAGGTATAAATTGAGACAAATCTATTTCGATTAAACGATTTCCATCATACAATCGTTGATGAACCAACGCCATGGCTTCCACTCTCAGCAATGCTTCTTCCATCGCATTTTTGGCCTCCATGTCTTTCAGACGGGATGTCTGTAAGCTTAATAGGTTGGTTATTCCCTGAAGATTATTTTTTACCCGATGATTTTGTTCGGAAACCAACGCGGCATTTCGGATACTAAGCTGTTTGTATTTTTTATAAAATCGAAAGCAAACCAGTCCCGTTATCGCAAAAATCAATCCACCTGCGGTAGCCAACGCCGTAAGTTTTTTCTGAGTCAGCAGATTTTCGTTGCGAAGTAGCAGTTGTTTTTGTTGGCTTATTACCAAGGCTTCTTTCTTTTGGGTTTCATATTCTATTTCAACTCGGCTTACCGCTCCTTCCCGATCTTGTTTCAATATATTTGCCTCCATTTGATGCAATATTTTGTATTCTTCAAGCGCTTTTTTCCACTTTCCTGTTTTCTCAAAAAAAAGAGCACGACAACTGACCATAACTGCTTGTTGGCCGTAAGTACCGACATGAGAGGTATCTCGCACAAAGCACGCTTTATCCAGATATTTTTTTGCCTGCGTTACCGAATCAATTAAAAGATACAGTTGAGTAAGCTTTAAATTTCCGTCAATAATCCGATTGGAGTACTTTTGTTGATCAAACATTTCACATGCTTTTTTTATACGTCGAATCCCGCTTTTAATGTTAATTTTAGAGAGAATGGAGCCATAGGCATAATAGACATCTCCTAAGTCTTTTTTATTTTTTATTACCAAAGCTTTTTGCTCTGAAAACTTTATATAGAACAGTGCACTGTCGAGGAATTTCTTGTTTTTTGTCTTCTCATACTCAAATTCGTAATAACCAGCCAGCATTCCAGTGGCTCCTTGTATTCCCCTTTGGTAATTCACTTCCTGATAGTTCTGTAGTGCTTTTCGGATATAATGCCTAGCTTCGGCGTATTTGCCTACCTGTGATAAATAATCAGCGGCAAAGCTATATACTTTGCCAATATCAATGGAAGGACCCAAGGGCTCTCTGATTTTAAGCGAGCGGGTGAGAAATTTCTGCCCCTTGCTGTAATCTCCCAAACCTAAATAACGCTTCCCTAATCGGTAGCACATTTCTGCCACTTCCATGGAGTCTCCTTTGGCCATTGCTTCTTCATAGTCTTTCAGCGTTTCGTTCAGCCTATTGTAATTAAGTTGTCGAACATCTTTAGGCAAATAAAGATGTTCTTGTGCATATAGACACTGATTGAAATATAGTAAAATGATCATACACAATGACCACCTAAGCATCTGTTTTCGACAGTGGAACAAGTAAAACATAGGTGTTATAAAGGAATAAAAGACCACTAATGTTACAAAAAATAATAATCCCAATTCTCTGAAAACAGACATTTATTTCATCTAAAAATTTTCGTAAAACGCTTCTTCATATTCATGTGTATTTTTCGGGTATTGAGAAAACAACGAATGAAACGCCTTGTCTAACAAGCGCTTATTATAGTACATGTTGTTGATAGATTTTCCAATCTAAATTGGAAGTAGTAAAACTCCCGTCGAGCCAATGGTAGAACCCGTGCCCAAAACAGGTCATCTTTCGTATGAAAGAAACCCAATCAACAGTTTTTACATTCACCTCATCAATACGTCAATTTTTTAATGTTATCCATGTAGCCTCGGCTGACGCGCACCCAATCGCCGTTTTGCATAATGACATCGTAGCTGCTGAGTTGTTTCTGGATTTCTTTTACAAACTCCAAATGAATGATGGAAGAACGATGTACCCGAATAAAGTGCTGCGGGTTGAGTTTTAATTCGAGCTGGCTAATGCCATAATTGCTCAAATAATTGCCCCGATGGGTAATTATTTTGGAATAGTCGCCCTCAGCCGCAATCCAGATGATGTCGCGAACATTGACCGTTACTAATTTTTGATTTTGCTGAATGAGAATCTTTTCGGGATACTGTAAGGGATTGATGAGGCTTTCGGCCAATGGTTGAACGGGGGTTAAATTCTGACTCTGGTTCAACCGTAATTTTTGAATGGCAGCGTTGAAACGGCCACCCGTGTAAGGCTTTAACAAATAGTCAATCGCATGGACTTCAAAAGCCTGCAAAGCGTATTGGTCGTAGGCCGTTGAAAAAATTATCTGCGGAATTTCTTCCAAGTGCTTCAGCACATCAAAGCCCGTCAGGCCAGGCATTTGAATGTCCAAAAACACCACATCGGGTTTAAATTCATTGATAATCTTAACGGCATCGACACCGTTGTTGGCCTCCCCTACCACAATCATCGTAGGGTATTCCTGCAAATATTGCTTGATTAGCGTACGTCCTGCCGCTTCATCGTCGGCAATTACTATCTTTTGCATAGCTATTATTGGAGCGGTATTTCAAACCAAACTCGAAAACCGCTCGGTTGGTTTTGTTGAAAATGTAACGTTTTCCCAAACATCTTTTCTAAGCGTAATTTTGTGTTGGTCAACCCCACTCCTTTTCCTATAATTTCTCCTTCATTGACAAACCCAACACCCGTGTCTGTAACCTCCACTATCAGGTCGTAGTTAGTTTTTTTGATTGTTATTTTCACTTCTCCTCCTTCGATTTTGGGTGAAATACCGTGTTTGATGGCATTTTCCACAATCGGCTGAAGCAACATCGGCGGAACCCGTTCGGTCATCAATGCTTCGTCCATCTCAATCGTTGTCTGCAACCTACTGCCAAAGCGGTCTTTTTCCAAGGCAAGGTATTTTTCAACAAATTCCATCTCGTCTTTCAGTTTGACAAAGTCCACCCGAGATGCCTTCAACTGGTACCGAAACAAATCGGCCAACTTGGCAATCATCTCCCGCGTTTCCTCCATTTCGGGCGGTACCGACGCACTGATGGTATTGAACACATTGTACAAAAAGTGCGGATTAAGCTGGGCTTTGATGGCCGAAAGCTCGCTCTCAAGCGACGCCTGTCGAAGGGCGTTTTCGGTCTCTTTTTGGCGTTGATAGTGCAAATGATATTCGTAAGCGTGAAAAAAGCCAAATTGAATGATGTAAATAAGCGCAGGAATGTAAATGTCCCACACCTGACTAGGCCCCCGCAAATGCCCACGTCCAAGGGTATCCATCGTGAAATAAAAGGCTTTTTGCCACGTAAAAACAAAAAGCAGCATCGTGAATACGTGCAAAAGAATCTTGGTCGAAAGCTTCCAATGCGGAATCACTCGAAAGTAGAAATACCAAAGAGGGATGGTCAGGATAAATTTTAAGGCATAATCAAAAAATTGGCTGATGGCATAATTGAGAAGCAGTGCTCCGTACGTCATTTTGACGTATGACAACTCATTGAATGTCAACGTCAAACAATACAAAGCATACAACACAAAGTAAACCCCCACGACGGCCAGCAGTTCACCAAGCCGAATTCCCCAAATGAGTTTTTTTTGCCAATTTATCATTTTTCTCCGCTGTGTTTCTTGTGAATCTGTTTCAAATCTCCCACAAATAATTCGATTCTGCTACGTTTTTTCGACGAATTGCCTTATATGCCGTTCAACTGCATAAAGCGTCATTCATCGGGTTATTTGTCGATTCACCGAATGTCTGTTTGATGGGTTTTGTCGCGCTCGCAACTTTGTCCCATCAACCATCGCAACCATGAAAACCATCTTACTTCCATTTTTCGTTTTATTTACCTTCGTATCGGCAACAGCCCAGCGCTTTTCTATTTCAGGACTGGCCAAAAACGAACAGAACGAAGGCATTCCCTTTGCCACTGCAACCCTTTTCAAAGTAAGCGACTCCAGCCTCGTAAAAGTTGAAAGCAGCACCGAAAATGGCCATTTTAAAATGAACGGAATTACCCCCGAACACTACTATTTGGTCATCAGTAGCGTGGGTTTTCAAAAATACCGCTCGGTCAACTTCAAGCTCATTGATGCCAACATTGACTTTGATGCCTTCGTTTTACGCAATGATAATCAACTGGCCGAAGTGAAAGTAAAAGCCCAAAAACCGTTGGTCGAAGTTCTTTCGGACAAAACCATTTTTAACGTCCAAGCGTCCCTCAGCGCTACGGGAACGACGGGACTGGAACTGCTGCGAAAATCGCCAGGGGTGGTGTTGGACAACAACGAAAATATCATTCTCGAAGGTAAAACGGGCGTCCGAATTTTTATTGATGGCAAGCCTTCGGTATTGCAAGGTGCTGACCTGAACCAATTCCTAAAATCGCTACAAGCCTCTGACATTGAAGCCATTGAAATAATCACCCAACCCTCGGCTCGCTACGACGCCTCAGGCAATGCGGGTATCATCAACATCCGACTCAAAAAAGACAAACGCTTTGGCACCAATGGGTCTTTGGCGCTGGGGTATGACTATGGTCGTTTTGGAAAAGTTAATGGCTCCGTTTCGTTCAACCATCGAAACCGCAAAACCAACTTTTTTGGCACATACAGCAACCGAACAGGACAAAATTGGTCGTATTTGAATTTTTACCGCGAACAAGTCAATACCATTTTTGACCAGAAGGCCGAGACGATCAACAACAACCAAAGCAATAACATCAAACTTGGCATGGATTACTTTGCATCGGCCAAAAGTACGTTTGGCCTTATTTTGAACGCCAACCTCAATGCCAACGACAATACGTCGTTCAGTCGAACGCCCATTTATCCGCAAAACAGCCCGCTCCCGACCCAGGTTTTGATTGCCGATAATACTTCCCAACAGCACAGCAATAACTTGTACCTCAACACCAATTATCGTTTTGCCGATACCCTTGGCCGCGTCCTAAACGTGGACGTTGACCTCGGTTCGTACAACAGCAATCGACACAGTTATCAGCCTAATTTTTATAAAAACGGGACAGAAACCCAAACTTTGTTCAGCCAAATTTACCGCATGAAAACCCCGACTGATATTGTTATTTTTTCGGCCAAAGCCGATTATGAGCGGCCATTTTTGAAAGGAAAACTAGACATGGGGGCAAAACTGTCGATTGTCAAAACGAACAATACCTTCGATTTCTACGATGTTGTTGACGGAATGGATGCGTTCAATGCCAATCGCTCCAACAATTTTGTTTATACCGAACAAATCAACGCTGTCTATCTCAACTACAACCGAAGCCATAAAAAACTCGACCTTCAATTTGGTCTTCGGGCGGAGCAAACGGTGTCGGAAGGGAAGTTGACTGGAACGCAAAAAAATGCCGATGCGTTTGTGCGCCGCAACTACACCAATCTTTTTCCCAGCGGTGGTATCACCTACAAAGCCAATCCCAACAACAGCCTTGCGTTGACGTACAGCCGCCGCATCGAACGCCCTACGTACCAATCTCTTAACCCTTTTGAATGGCAATTGGATGAATTGACCTACCAAAAAGGAAATGCGTTTTTGCAACCCCAATACGTCAACAACCTCAAACTTGCCCATACCTACAAATACACCCTGACTACCTCGCTGAGTTACAGCTACGTCCGTGACTTTTTTGCCCAAATTACCGATACCACGGGCTACAACCGCAATTTTATGATGGAGCGTAACATCGCCGACCAACAAGTCATCAACTTGGGTGTTTCTTACCCTTTTCAGGCGGCGAAGTGGTGGAATGTGTACCTCAGCCTCAATGCCTACCACACCGCGTTCACATCTGACGAAAAGAAGTTTATGAACGTAAAAGCCAACGTGTTGAGCCTATACGGACAAAATACCTTTAGTTTACCCCTAAAATGGAACTTAGAAGTATCGGGTTGGTACAGCTCGCCAGGCATTTGGGGCGGCACCTACGTTACGCGCAGCCAAGGTTCGCTCGACTTTGCGCTCCAAAAACGGATTTTAAAAGAGAAAGTGGCGTTTCGCTTGGCCTTCAGCGATGTATTTTACACCTCTCCTTGGCAGGGCACAACCCAGTTCGGCGGGCTACGCATCACAGGCTCAGGCGGTTGGGAAAGTCGCACTGTCCGAATCAACTTGAGTTATAACTTTGGTAATAAACAAGTTAAATCGGCACGACAACGACAAACGGGGGTTGAAGAGGAGAAAAACAGAATTAATTGATTGTTGTAGCCTTCAGCGCATCTCCTCCCTATTATTATCCTTTTTCTAATGCCCTACCTTGCCCTCACCCTACAGGCAAGTAGGGCATTTTTCGTGAGTAAGTATTTTTCAAAAAAAATTCATTATCATTGCTTTACTGATTGTATATCAGCACCCTACTCACGCTTTGACCCTCAACTTTATGGCTCTCATTCAACCACTCGCAAACCAGTTCCACCGTGAACTGCTTCGTAAAAATCTTACCCGTATTTTTGGTGATTTTGACGATACCCTTCTACATAGCCTCGAACCTCAGCTCCAATGGGTAGAAATAGGGGGAGGCGAACAACTTTTTGCCCAAAAAGACGTCGGTGACTCGCTCTATTTTGTCATCAGCGGACGCCTACAGGCCCAGATAACTACCGAGGAAGGCACCCAGAAGGTCATCGGGGAAATCATGCGGGGCGAAACCGTGGGCGAAATGGCCATTTTCACGGGCGAACCACGTTCGGCTACGATTGTCGCCATCCGTGATAGTGTTTTGGTGAAGCTGTCGAAGGAGGTTTTTGAACAAGTCATCTTAGACTACCCCGCCGTTTCCATGAACGTCACTAAGCTCATTATCAGCCGATTAAAAAACTCACAGGGCGGACGAAAAAGCGTAAAAAAACCCGTTAATATTTGTTTATTGGCCTTACACGACAGCATTTCTTTGCCCAATTTTTCTAGCGATTTATACCAAGCATTGACTGCCAAAGGTACGGTTTATCTGGCCTCAAGCACGGCCGTGGACGAGTTCCACGGCATTGAAGGTTTTGCCCAAACCAATAAAAACGATAGAAAAGCCTACCACGAACTATCGCAGTGGCTTGATAATCAGGAGTCGAAACACGAGTACATGCTTTACGTGACGGATTCCGAAAATACTGAATGGACGCAGCGGTGCATTCGCCAAGCCGATGAGATTTTTCTTATTGCAGACGCTACCCAACCTTCTGTGCTGGTTTCACACGAACAAAGTATCAACATCCGATCCGCCACTACTGGCGTACCGCAGGTGTTGGTGTTGCTGCATCCTTCAGATACGGTTTCGCCGCGCAACACCCGCGAGTGGCTGAGTTTGCGTCCAAACGTAAAATCTCACTACCATTTGCGCCGAGAAAGTTCCCAAGATATGAAGCGGTTAGCCCGTATTATGAGCGCAACAGCCATTGGTTTTGTGGTGGCAGGCGGAGGAGCCAAAGGTTTTGCCCACATCGGGGTGATGCGTGCGTTGGAAGAATTTGATATACCCATAGATTTTGTGGGCGGAACGAGCGTGGGCGCGATGGTGGCTGCGGCGGTGTCGTTTGGCGAGCCTTCCGAAACCGTGCAACGTATTATGAAAAAGGGAGCCATGTTTAATCCGACCAAAGACTACAATTGGCTGCCTTTTATTTCACTCATTCGTGGCAAACGCATCAAACAGATGATTGACGACACGATTGAAGCCTTCGTGGGCGTACGCCAAATCGACATTGAAGATACGTGGCGAACGCTTTTTGTGGTGTCGAGCAACTACACCCAAGCCCGCGAAGAAGTACACACCCATGGCTCTATGAGCAAATACCTGCTGGCCTCGACTGCCATTCCAGGGGTATTTCCACCGATTATTGATGGCGACGACTTGCTGGTGGATGGCGGTACGTTCAACAATTTTCCCGCCGACGTCATGAGCCGCGCCAACGTAGGCAAAGTGATTGGCGTGGACTTAGCCCGCGACCAGAACTATCGTCTTGATTTAGAGGAAATTCCTAGTCCAAAACAACTATTACAAGACCGATTTCGTCCCAAAAAACAGCGTAAATATCGGTTACCTTCACTTACATCGTTGTTGCTCAATGCGACCTTGCTCTACAGTGCGGCGCGGCGCAACGAAGCCATCAGCTACTCCGATTTGTATTTCAACCCCGACGTCAGCCGCTTTGGTATCGTAAGTTGGGCGGCCTTCGATACCATTGTCGAAAAAGGCTATGAACACGCCAAAGAGGTTCTCCAAAACATGAGTAGTGAAGAGTTGGCTTCGTACAAATCCTAAAGCAAAAAACGTTATGCAATTGCTTCAATCGCTGATACATAATTTTAAACAACCGTCTTTTGGGATAGGGCGCGCCTACTACCCACTGCGTATTTTGGGCTACGCTTACGGCATTCTTTTGCTTGTTTTACAGGGCAATAGCCGTGGTTTTGACAGCAACATTCACCTGCTCATCGGGGTGTTTTTGATTTATCCTCACGTTTGTTTTTTGGTTTATAAATTTTCTGGTTCTAGCCGATTTATCGAACTCTCGTTTTTAATCATAGATACCTTTTGGGCAGGTATGTTTATTGGCATCATGTCGTTTGCGGTATTCCCGACCATCATGTACATCGTTATGACTTGGACGGGAAACATCGGCGTTCGAGGCGTGCGGCAGTGTCTTTATGGCGTCGTGGCAACCATCGTTGGCATCGGCGTGAGTAGTTTTTTAAAGCCAATTACCTTTGAACCTGATAGTAGCTTATTGATAGAACTAATCTGTTGTGGTCTGGTGACAGTTTATGCGCTCTATTTTGGCTATACGGCCTATCTTTCTACGATTTATCAGAAAAAACTTAGGAAAGAAATCGAAGCCGAAAAGAAACGTTCAGAAGAATTATTGCTCAATATCTTGCCCTACGAGACGGCCGCTGAATTAAAAAACAAAGGCTACGTGGACGCCCAAACCTACGGATTGGTCACGGTGATGTTCACCGATTTCAAGGATTTTACCAAAGTGTCTGAACGTATGAGTGCGCAAGAGTTAGTGTTGGAAATTGACAAAATATACCGAGAGTTTGACCGCATTATTGGTAAACATGGCATCGAAAAAATAAAGACCATCGGCGATGCGTACATGTGCGCGGGCGGGCTACCTAAATCCAACCAGACCCATGCCGCAGATGTAGTGGCGGCGGCTATTGATATTTTAGGCTTTATCCACCAAGAAATCGACGCCCGCAAACGTTTGAATTTGCCCTATTTTGAAATTAGAATTGGCATCCACACGGGGCCGTTGGTAGCGGGGGTTGTGGGCATCAAAAAATTCAGTTATGACATTTGGGGCGATGCCGTCAACATTGCCAGCCGTATGGAAAGCAGTAGCGAAGCAGGAAAAATTAATATTTCAGAAACGACCTATCAACTCATCAAAGACCGTTACGCATGTCGCCATCGAGGTAAAATTACTGCCAAAAACAAAGGCGAAATCGACATGTATTTTGTAGAATAACCAACCTTTATTATGCAATATCCACTCTTTCTACTGGCCCTAATTAATTGCTTCGTCACTTGTTATTCGGGCCTAGTTTATGGGCAAAATACGCCTACATTTGACAACATTTCTCCGAAACAACTGGCTAAGTTTAAAGCCGCGGGGGTGGTCAGTTACCGTGATTTTGGGGCCAAGGGTGATGGCAAAACCGACGACATGGATGCCATCGCCGCGACTCATGCTTTTGCCAATACCAACGGGCTAAAAGTCAAAGCCGACGCCAACGCCACTTATTACGTGAGCGGCAAAGAGCGGACGGCGATGATTCAGACCGATACCGATTTTGGCACGGCAGCCTTTATCATCGACGATACCGACGTCCAGAACCGCAATGCGTCGGTGTTTATGGTAAGCTCTAACCTCCAGTCGTTTAAGCTTTCTTCGGTTTCTTCCCTCAAACGAAACCAGAAAAAAATCGACGCGTCCTTGCCAAGTACTTGTCTGATCACAGTTACCAATGCCAACGTCAAGCAATACATTCGGTTTGGGTTAAATCAAAACAACGGCTCTTCGCAAACCGACATTTTTGTGGTTGATAAAAATGGCAACGTGGATATGAACGCTCCCATCATTTGGGATTTTGACCAAATCACGGACATTACAGCGCTGCCCATCGACGAAAAACCTTTAAAAATCACGGGAGGACGCTTCACAACCATTGCCAACAAAGCCGAATCAAAATATACCTATTATAGCCGAAACATAGCCGTTCGTCGGTCAAACGTACTTATCGAAGGACTCGAACACCGCATCACGGGCGAAGGCGAAAACGGTGCGCCTTACGGCGGATTTATCAACGTCGGGGATTGTGCGTACGTCACCGTCAAAAACACTTTGCTGACGGGCCACCGCACGTACAGTACCATCGGCGCGGCGGGCAAGCCTGTTTCGATGGGTACCTACGACCTGTCGGTCAATCGGGCGGTGAATGTGTCTTTTGTTAATTGTACCCAAACCAACAGCATCGACGACAATACGTATTGGGGTATTTTGGGCTCTAATTTTTGCAAAAACCTGCTGTACGACCGCTGTACCCTCTCACGTTTTGACGCGCACCAAGGTGTAGCCAACGCCACCATCCGCAATTCTACCCTCGGACACATGGGTATCAATGCCATTGGAAGCGGTACGTTTTTGGTCGAAAACTCCACCATTCGCGGCCGAAGTATCGTCAACCTTCGCTCCGACTACGGCAGTACGTGGCAGGGAGAACTCATCATTCGCAATTGCATTTTTGTACCCGCGGGCGGCAAACCAACTAGCGCCGACCTCATCAGTGGCTCATATTCTGGCCTGCACGACTTTGGTTATACCTGTTACATGCCCGAACGCATCACCATCGAGAACCTCCGCATCGACGATTCGCAGCACCCCGACAACTACCAAGGCCCTGCCATTTTTGCCAACTTTAATCCCCAAATGACGGACAACTCCTACCAAGAAAAATTCCCCTACGTCATCACCAAAGAGGTCGTTCTTCGCAACGTCACAACGGCCAGTGGGAAGGCGGTGCGGGTTAGCAATAACTTGTTTATGTTTAGAAACGTCAAAGTAACCACTACCCCCTAATCGTTTCCATCTTCTCTCCTTTTTAAGTCGAGCGCCCTCCCCTCCTTCAGCGTTCGCGTGGATTACTATGTACTTTCTGCTTCGTCACTAGAGAAACGCCCTTTTTGCAGAAAAAATCCCCATTTGTTCAAAATGAGGAAAAGATTGTTCAAAATGAGGAAAAGAATCTAAAATATCTTCTGAGAGGCTAAAAATGGCCATGTTAGAAGTCCAAAATGAGCAAAAGATTGTTCATTTTGGGTTAACACGCTATGCCCTCCAATCCCCACCTTTGTACCATCAACTTTTCCAACAAAACACCTTGCTGTTTAACGTTCAGACCTCGATTTGACTTTTCGAAGCGTATGGAAAACTCTTAATAAATACTCATCACATTGCGATTTGCCCTACTCTACAAAGGCTCCCAAGAGGGGTGTCTAGGCGATAGCCTTGCCCTCTTCACAGGACCTTCTCTATGAACTTTCGTGGTAGAAAGGAAAAGGGGGAGTCAGGGGATTGTTTGACGAAACATCCCCTCCTCCTTTGGCTTCCCTACCCGAATCTCGAATCATGTTTTTCTCAATGTCAATAATTACTCTCTTCTACCCATGAAAAAGCTCTTATTTTTATTCTTGGTTTTGGTAGTACGACAAGCAGCACTCGCGCAGAACTACACGTGGAATGGCTCTGCGAGTAGTGCTTGGACAAACCCCAACAACTGGACACCCAACGCTGTCCCAAGCGCCACCGATGCCGCCGTTATCCCCAACACGACCACTCGTCCTATTATTAGCACCAACGTCAGTGTTACTCAGGTACAAATTCAGACTGGAGGGCAGCTGACCGTCAGTAGCGGGGGAGTGCTCAACATCAGTCAATTTACAGCTACTGGACTTAGCGTAGAAAACGCTGCTACGTTGACTAATAACGGCACCATTAATTTTAACTCCACTGCGACGAATATATACGCAATGGCCGTAAATGGAGGTGGTACTGTCACCAATACAGGTACTATCAATGTAACAAGTGCCTTTGGAATCGCCAATCAACCTGGGGGTACATTTAACAATAACTCCTGCGGGAAAATCTTTTTTACGTCTGAAAATAACAATGACTTCCGAAACGAGGGAACCTTCAACAACAATGGCTTATTACAGGTGTATTGGTGGTTGCACAACGGTGGTACAATTACCAACAATGGCGTCCTAAAATACGAAACCCTCGAAAATACTGGTACGCTTACCAACAACCGCATTCTACTTGATGACAACGAATCACCTTTTTTTACGTTTGGTGCCAACAATGATGCGACCGTCGATGGAATTTTTACCAATAGTACCGCCACTACTTCAGCAGGAACATTTACCCAAGCCTCTAATACATTTTCTCCTGCGCCCTCATTACCTGCGGGGTCACAAACCCTCTACGCCAAAATCATTCTCTCAGGAGGAATTTGTACGTTTATTGTTCCTTTTTTATACACGAATAATATTCCAGTTCCTGTCATTACGGCGCAGCCTAACTCAATAACAACCTGTGCTGGAGCAAGTGCGACTTTCTCAATTACTGCAACGGGAGCGACCAGTTATCAGTGGCAAATGAGTACCAACGAGGGAATCAATTGGAACAACTTGACTAATACGTCCCCTTATTCGAACGTCACTACCTCGACCCTCTCCATTAGTGATGCCACAGGACTAAATAATCGTCGGTACCGATGTGTAGCTACCAACAGCGGCGGAAGTACAGAATCAAATTCGGCCACCCTTACCCTGAGCTCACCTACCCCAACTCCCACAGGGGCAATCACTTGGCAAGGCTCTGTCAGTACCGACTGGAATACCGCTTGCAATTGGTCTCCCGCCAGCGTACCTGGCGCAGGCAACACCGTAATTATTGCGGCAGCCTCTAATCAGCCTGTGGTTACTGGAAATACAACGGTTTCCCAAATCACGCTACAGGAAAATACCAGCCTTGCTGTCAATAGCGGAGCGACGCTGAATATTAGGGGCAGCAATGCTGACGGAATCATTTTCAACAGTGGAAGTACTTTCACCAACAACGGGACTACCACCGTTCAACCTAGTTCGGGTAGTATCTACGTAGCATTTTATGCTGTCGAAAATGCCACTAATGTTACCATCAATAATAATGGGACGATTCAAGCCCATACTGATGAAGCAGGTTTTAGTACTTATCGAAGTTCTATGACCATCACTAACGCGCTCAATGCGAACATCACTTTTAGTGGAGATGGCAGTGGATTTCAATCTGTTACATCAACAGACAATATAAATCTTACCAACAATGGAACTATTACATACAATGGTACCGATGGGGTTTTTTATGGCCTAAGAAGCACTATCACCAATAATGGCCTCATCAATTGTACCAGCGGAACGGGCATTAACCTCTTTCCAGGAACCACTTTTACCAATGCAGCTTGTGCCCAGTTTATTATCGCAACGGGCTATTTTTATATCGACTCGCCAGTAACTGTTCAAAATTATGGTTACATATACGTTGGAGGAGCAATAGCCTCTGCCACGCCAAACTTTTTCAACTATAACGTATTAAAATATGGGTCTCTCGTACAAAATAGCACTATTAATAATGTGCAAACTAGTTCTATTGTTGTTAACAACTCCGTCCCCATTTTTAGTTACAGTGGCAATCCCGCCAATTACACGGGTGCAATCGCCATTTATAGCGATGCTGCGGCCAGTATTTCAGCAGGTACATTTAGTAAACCTAATTCGTTTAGCCCTTTAAGTACTTTACCCGCTGGTCCCCAAACGCTATATGCAAAAATAACCCCCAGTGGGAGCGCCTGTAGTTACATTGTACCTTTTACTTATGTTCTTATACCTGCAGTAAGAGTAACCTCTTCCCTTGGCTCTATTACCGAAGATGGAGGAACCAATCTGCGATATACATTTACGCTCTCTTCGGCAGCGACCACAAGCCCCCTAACCATTAATTTTAGCGTAGGAGGTACAGCAACACCTAAATACACAGGAGACGCAGTTACGTCGTCAACCGACTACCAGATAATCGGTGCAAGCACTTTTACCAGTAGCGGAGGAAGTGTCATCATTCCAAGTGGAAGCACGAGTGCTTACGTTGAGGTTGATCCCTACGTAGATCTCCTAGTAGAAAGTAACGAAACCGTCAGCCTGACCATCACGAGCGGGACAAACTATACCATTGGTACTCCAAGTTCAGCAACGAGCACTATCACGAATGATGATTTTCCCGATATGAATATTAAGGGAAATAATACCTCAATTGCTGATGGCAGCACTACGCCTAGTCTCACCAATTTTACTGATTTTGGTGAACAAATGGTGACTACGGGCATGATTGAGCGAACGTTTACCATCGAAAATACGGGAAGTCCGTATTTACTTTTGACGGGCAACCCACTGGTGGCTATTTCTGGCTCCCATGCCAGTGACTTCACCGTAACGACCCTACCTGCGAATTCAATCTTTAACGTTACCACTTTTGTAGTGCGCTTTGTACCCAGTGCCACAGGACTACGCACCGCCACCATCAGCATTGCCAATAATGACCCCAACGAAAACCCCTATGATTTCGCGATTCAAGGAACGGGGATTATCCCTGCCCCCGAAATCAACGTCAAAGGGAATAATGTCAACATTGCAAGTGGCGACAACTCTCCCGTCATTACCGACCATTCTGATTTTGGACCTGCTTCTGTCACGGGTAGCACCGTCACTCGAACGTTCACCATCGAAAACACAGGCACTAGCGATTTGGTCTTGGGTGCAAACCCTGTGAGCCTTACAAATCTTACTGATTTTAGTATCACGCAACCAAGTCTAACGACCATTCCAGCGGGAAGTTCTACCACCTTTACCGTTACCTTTGACCCAACCACTGCTGGATTACGCGCCGCCACCATCAGCATTGCCAACAACGACTCCAACGAAAGCCCCTATACGTTCGCTATTGAGGGCTACGGAGGGCGGCCTTTCATTAGTACTTGGAAGACAAATAACCAAGGTACATCCAATAGTACCAGTATTACCTTGCCTGTCTATGGCACCTACGATGTTGACTGGAACAACGACGGTATCTATGACCAATTTAACCTGACCGATGCCCAAACCCACAACTTTGGCACCGCTGGGACATATACCGTTGCCATACGTGGCAATCTTACGAGTATCATATTTGCGAATGGAGGTGACAAAAGCAAGATTCTCAGCGTTGACCAGTGGGGAGACATAGCATGGGGTGGTTTGAGACGGGCTTTCCAAGGCTGTTCTAACTTCAATATCACCGCAACCGACGCTCCTAATCTAAGTAATGCCACCGATATGAGCGAGGCTTTTCAAGGTGCTACTTCATTCAATGCCAATATCAACCATTGGGATATTAGCACCATTACTACATTGTTTGCTACTTTTTCGGGAGCAACCAATTTCAATCAACCCCTTGCATCATGGAGTGTCAGTAATGTGACCGATTTTACTGAAATGTTTTCGTACGCTTCAAACTTTAATCAACCCTTAAATGGGTGGGTATTGAGCACAGCCTCCAATAAGAATATCACAATGTCAAAAATGTTTTACGACGCAGACGCGTTTAATCAAGACCTTAATTCTTGGAACGTTCAGCGTGTAACAAATATGTCATTCATGTTTTGTCTAAACAACGCCTTCAATGGAAACATTTCGGATTGGGATGTTAGTAATGTTACTACAATGGATAATATGTTCTACAACACCACCTCCTTTAACCAAGATTTATCGCGGTGGATAGTAAGCTCTGTTACTAATATGTTTGGAATGTTTGTGGGCAGTTCTTCTTTTAATCAAAACATTTCTGGTTGGGATGTCCATAATGTTACCTCAATGGGGTGGATGTTTCGAAGTGCAACTACTTTCAATCAAAACTTAAGTAGTTGGAATATCACAAAAGCTACAGATATGGCTGATATATTTTATAATTCGGGCATTTCAATGGCTAACTATGATGCAATGCTTATCGCTTGGGATGCAGCTGGCTATACCAACAAAAATCTAGGAAATGCCTCTCCACTTCAATATTGTGCTGGGCAAGCGGCGCGTAACAGTTTGACTTCCTCTAAAGGATGGAGCATTTCAGGGGATGTATTATCGACAGCCTGTTTAAGCCCCAAGATTAACCTTAAAGGAAATAATGCGAACATCAGCAGCGGTACGAATCCACCATCAACGACCAATGGTACTGATTTCGGCAACAAAGCCCTTGGAACAGGGGCAGTATCGAAGACCTTTATCATAGAAAACCTTGGAACGGGTTCTTTGACACTTTCGGGATTACCCATTATCAATGTAACTGGAACAAATGCTGCTGAGTTTCAAGTAACAGCCCTACCTACTACTACCGTTGCCGCAGGAAGTTCGACCACCTTTACTATTGGATTTACGCCAGGTGCAGTAGGGCTACGTACAGCTACGGTCAGCATTGCGAATGACGACAGTGACGAAAATCCATATACGTTTAATATTCAAGGAACAGGTGAATGTAATATAACCCTTACGGCGGGGACAGTGACTAACCCAACAACTTGTGGAGGAAACAACGGAAGCATTGCCTTTACCACTACTAATTTACCCGCTGGTTCTGGTTATACCTTAAATTACAAAAAAGGAACAACGTCGCTGACAGCGTCGATAAGCATTGCGGCGAATACCTTCACCTTGAACGGATTAACCCAAGGCAGCTATTCAGACTTTAGCATCACCAACGCAGGTTGTACGGGTAGCGATGCCACGGTGAAAACATTGAGCGACCCTTTAGCACCGACCATCACCGCAGGTACAGTGACTAACCCAACGACCTGCGGAGGAAACAACGGTAGCATTGCCTTTACCACTTCCAATTTACCCGCAGGTTCTGGTTACACCTTGAACTACAAAAAAGGAACAACGTCGCTGACAGCGTCGATAAGCATTACGGCAAACACCTTCACCTTGAGTGGATTAACCCAAGGTAGCTATTCAGAGTTTAGCATCACCAACGCTGGTTGTACAGGTAGCGACGCTACGGTAAAAATCCTCAATGACCCATTAACACCGACCATCACCGCAGGCACAGTGACCAACCCAACGACTTGCGGGGGGAATGACGGTAGCATTGCCTTTACCACTACTAATTTACCCGCGGGTTCTGGTTACACCTTGAACTACAAAAAAGGAACAACGTCGCTGACTGCGTCGATAAGCATTGCGGCAAATGCCTTCGCTTTGAGCGGTTTGACCCAAGGTAGCTATTCAGAGTTTAGCATCACCAACGCAGGTTGTACGGGTAGTGACGCCACGGCGAAAACATTAAGCGACCCGTTAGCACCGACCATCACCGCAGGCACAGTGACTAACCCAACAACTTGCGGGGGGAATGACGGTAGCATTGCATTTACCACTTCCAATTTACCCGCAGGTTCTGGTTATACCTTAAATTACAAAAAAGGAACAACGTCCCTATCCGCGCCTATCAGCATTGCGGCGAATACCTTCACCTTAAGCGGATTGACCCAAGGTAGCTATTCAGAGTTCAGCATCACTAATGCTGGTTGTACGGGTAGTGATGCCACGGTGAAAACGTTGAGCGACCCATTAGCACCGACCATCACCGCAGGCACAGTGACTAACCCAAGCACTTGCGGGGGGAATGACGGTAGCATTGCCTTTACTACTACCAATTTACCCGCAGGTTCTGGTTACACCTTGAACTACAAAAAAGGAGCAACTTCACTGACGGCGTCTATCAGCATTGCGGCGAATACCTTCACCTTAAGCGGATTGACCCAAGGTAGCTATTCGGAATTTAGCATTACCAACGCTGGTTGTACAGGTAGCGACGCCACAGTCAAAACCCTAAGCGACCCATTAGCACCGACCATCACCGCAGGGACAGTGACCAACCCAAGCACTTGCGGGGGGAATGACGGAAGTATTGCCTTTACCACTTCCAATTTACCCGCAGGTTCTGGTTATACCTTGAACTACAAAAAAGGAACAACTTCGCTGACGACGTCTATCAGCATTGCGGCGAATACGTTCACCTTGAGCGGGTTGACCCAAGGTAGCTACTCAGAATTTAGCATTACCAACGCAGGTTGTACGGGTAGTGACGCCACAGTCAAAACCCTAAGCGACCCATCTGCACCAACCTTCGCCGCAGGCACAGTGACTAACCCAACGACTTGTGGAGGAAACAACGGTAGCATTGCATTTTCTACCACCAATTTGAGCAGCGGCAATTATATCCTCAATTACAAAAAAGGCTCAAACTCGCTGACAGCAAACATCGAAATCACGGCTAACGCATTTACATTGAGCGGCTTAATCCAAGGTAGCTATTCAGAATTTAGCATTACCAATGCAGGTTGTACAGGTAGCGACGCCACCGTCAAAACCCTAAGCGACCCATTAGCACCCACCATCACCGCAGGCACAGTGACTAACCCAACAACTTGCGGGGGGAATGACGGTAGCATTGCATTTACTACTTCCAATTTACCCGCAGGTTCTGGTTATACCTTGAACTACAAAAAAGGAACAACGTCCCTATCCGCGCCTATCAGCATTGCGGCGAATACCTTCACCTTAAGCGGATTGACCCAAGGTAGCTATTCAGAGTTCAGCATCACTAATGCTGGTTGTACGGGTAGTGATGCCACGGTGAAAACGTTGAGCGACCCATTAGCACCGACCATCACCGCAGGCACAGTGACTAACCCAAGCACTTGCGGGGGGAATGACGGTAGCATTGCCTTTACTACTACCAATTTACCCGCAGGTTCTGGTTACACCTTGAACTACAAAAAAGGAGCAACTTCACTGACGGCGTCTATCAGCATTGCGGCGAATACCTTCACCTTAAGCGGATTGACCCAAGGTAGCTATTCGGAATTTAGCATTACCAACGCTGGTTGTACAGGTAGCGACGCCACAGTCAAAACCCTAAGCGACCCATTAGCACCGACCATCACCGCAGGGACAGTGACCAACCCAAGCACTTGCGGGGGGAATGACGGAAGTATTGCCTTTACCACTTCCAATTTACCCGCAGGTTCTGGTTATACCTTGAACTACAAAAAAGGAACAACTTCGCTGACGACGTCTATCAGCATTGCGGCGAATACGTTCACCTTGAGCGGGTTGACCCAAGGTAGCTACTCAGAATTTAGCATTACCAACGCAGGTTGTACGGGTAGTGACGCCACAGTCAAAACCCTAAGCGACCCATCTGCACCAACCTTCGCCGCTGGAACAGCAACCAACCCAAGCACTTGTGGAGGGAATGACGGAAGTATTGCATTTAATACGTCCAATTTACCCACAGGTTCTGGTTATACCTTGAACTACAAAAAAGGAACAACGTCCCTATCCGCGCCGATCAGCATTGCGGCAAATGCCTTCACTTTGAGCGGTTTGACCCAAGGTAGCTATTCAGAATTCAGCATCACCAACGCAGGTTGTACGGGTAGTGACGCTACGGTGAAAAGCCTAAGCGACCCGTTAGCACCGACCATCACCGCAGGCACAGTGACCAACCCAACGACTTGTGGAGGAAATAACGGTAGCATTGCCTTTACCACTTCCAATTTACCCGCAGGTTCTGGTTACACCTTGAACTACAAAAAAGGAACAACGTCCCTATCCGCGTCGATTAGCATTACGGCGAATACGTTCACATTGAGCGAATTAGCCCAAGGCAGCTATTCAGAATTCAGCATTACCAACGCGGGTTGTACGGGTAGCGACGCCACCGTCAAAACTCTCAACGATCCATCTGCACCAACCATCGCCGCTGGAACAGCAACTAACCCAAGCACTTGCGGAGGAAACAACGGTAGCATTGCATTTACCACCACCAATTTGAGCAACGGCAATTATACCCTCAATTACAAAAAAGGCTCAACCTCACTGACGGCAAACATCGAAATAACCGCCAACGCCTTTACGTTGGGCGGATTAACCCAAGGTAGCTACTCGGAGTTTAGCATTACCAACGCAGGTTGTACGGGTAGTGACGCTACGGTGAAAAGCCTAAGCGACCCGTTAGCACCAACCATTACCGCAGGAACAACAACAAACCCAAGCACTTGCGGAGGGAACAACGGTAGCATTGCATTTACTTCTTCCAATTTGGCCAACGGCAATTATACCCTCAATTACAAAAAAGGAACAACCTCGCTAACGGCAAGCATCGAAATCACCGCCAACGGATTTACATTGAGCGGATTAACTCAGAGTAGCTACTCGGAGTTTAGCATTACCAACGCAGGTTGTACGGGTAGTGACGCCACCGTCAAAACCCTAAGCGACCCAGCAGCGCCAACCATCGCCGCAGGAACAGCAACAAACCCAACTTCTTGCGGAGGTAGCAACGGTAGCATTGCCTTTACTACCACCAATTTGGCTAACGGCAATTATACCCTCAATTACAAAAAAGGAACAACGTCGCTGACAGCAACCGTCGAAATAACCGCCAATACCTTTACGTTGAGCGGATTGACCCAAGGCAGCTACTCAGATTTTAGCATTACCAACGCAGGTTGTACGGGTAGCGATGCCACGGTGAAAAACATCACGGCCTCCACTGCACCAACAGCATTTTTAGTAACTGGCGGAGGTGCCTATTGTGACGGGGGAATTGGCGTTGGGTTAAGCGGCTCAGAAATTGGGGTCAATTATCAACTCAAAGTAAATGGTACTAACACAGGCAGTCCCGTCGCAGGAACAGGTAGCGAATTGAACTTTGGTAATCAACTCTTAACTGGTACATACACAGTTGAAGCTACCCATAATTCAGGTAATTGTAGCGGAGCCATGAACGGCAGTGTAACAGTAAATAGACTAACGAAACCCTCGATTTCACTCTCGCTGTTACAAACAAACCTTAACGAAGGTAATAGCCAAGTCTTCTGTGATACCGACGCAAATCCTGTCAACAGTTTACAATTTACGGTTTTGAGTTCGTGTGTTTCGGGTTCGCTTGTTTGGCGCGTGCAAGTGGGCAATGGCGCATGGAGTGCTTGGTCAACCAGTCAACCAGTTTCCCAATTATCCAATAACCAACCCCACCGCTACCAAGCAGCTTGTGATGCCAGTTGCCCAAGTACTTACACCACTCCGATAGAGTTGACAATCAATAACCGTGCTTCCGTTCCCCAGAATGTTTCATTGTTGGTGGATGGCGTGACCGTCGCGGTGGGTGAGACCAAAGAAGTATGTAGTTTGACAAACAGTCCCATTACTTTTAATGCCAATTGTACCGCAGGTGAAGCCGTTCTTTACGCTGTTGATGGCGGCGAATATACATCAGCTGTACCAACGGGCTTGGTGGATAATCAGTACCACAACTACCGCGTTCGCTGCCGCAAATCTGACGGAACGCCATCGTGCGTAGAATCTGAATCAGGAGTAATGCGTTTGAAATTGATAAACATTCCGTCCGCACCAACGGTATCGTTGTCATCTACAACCAGTTGTGACGCAACGGCTAGTTTCAGTGGACAATCATCGTGCGGCAGTCTGCGTACGGTTTGGTATAATGCCAGCTCGAACGTTGCTTTGCCAAGTTTGCCCGCAACCGTTCCACCACAAACAACGTCTTACTACGCGCGTTGTCAGACGGAAAATGGCTGCGTGAGTGAAAAAAGTAACGTAGTGACATTCACTGTGATACCAACCCACATCGCCCCCATCATTACGGCATCAGAAGACATCGTCTGTATGGGGTCAACGGTACGCATTTCGGCCAACTGCCCCGCTGGCAGTCAAACATTTTGGAACACAGGCGTAACTACCCCAAGTTTTGAAGTAGCTTTTAACAACGTGACCAAACAGAGTTATTGGGCCAAATGTATTTTTGAAGGTGGTTGCCAAAGCGCCGAAAGTTCGCACAAAGACATTTACTGGAATGCTTTTGCCGTAACCATCATTAACATTGGCCAAAGCCAATCGGCAATAAAGCCAACAAACAATAAATTGGCTTGGGCAAGTCAATTTGTTACCCCTGATGGTGGCCCTGTCCTACTCGAAAGTAGCCAAAGTAATCCTACTTTGTATTTTGTAGAAAACTTTAACAAAACGGCTCCACGCTACTGGACAGTAAACGTTGATGCTTGTGGGCTGGGAACAAACGGTTCGTTGACGTTTGACATGTTGGCCACTCCAGAAATGGGTGTCATCCGTTCATTCAATACCCACGAAAACAACGCCCCTTACTTTATGTATGCCAACCGTGAAGGCTGGACGGAGCTATATGCCCAAAACCACCCTGCCTACGGGTTTTATCAAGACAACGGCGCAGGCGGCAATACCTACGACGCGGGCTTACCAAAAGGCTTATACAAGTTGAGCATTCGTTATTGGGATATGAAAGGCTGGGGCAGCATCTATCCCTCAACCCGCCAACCACAAGGCAACGTGCTCGCTTACCAAGAGTACTGGTTCAGAATCCAGTCGAAAGACGGCGTAGGCGTAGGAGCAGCAAGAACAGCGGAGAGCGTTCAGCAAGGGTCGGACCGTCGCACGGCAAGTAGCAAAGAGCAAAAGCAAATGACAATTGTCCCCCCATTGGGGGCTAGGGGGCTGGCTATCCTCCCCAACCCCGTCACCGACATCCTTCGCCTGCAAGTGCAAGACAGCAAGGGGCTACAGATGCAAGCGGAGTTGATGGATGCCTCGGGCCGCCGTGTATTGCGTCGCCAATTTGTCCCTGAAACCAACACGCACCAAGAAGAATTTGAAGCCAGTGGACTTCCCAACGGTATCTACTTTTTGAAAGTGGCTAATTCAACCAACACAACGACTTTGAAGGTAATTAAAGTACAATAAATACCACCTATCACCATCCATTCGGGTTGTTTGTCGATGGCAAACAACCCGAATATCTTTTTTTATCATACTATTTATGGTATCTTTTTAGGAAGGTTAGATACCATAAATTGAAAAAATATGTATTTTTACTCCAAAACCTTCAATACCATCAAATGCGTAGCCATTTCCCAGGAGCTTACAACAAGTTTTTGATACTCCTTCCGCTTTTTTTTGTACTGGTTGCAATTTCGTTTACCACCCCTGTAAGAGCACAAAACCCTAAATTAGCTTCTTTTCTAAAACTAAAAGACCTAGCTCGGTTGGATAGCCTAGAGATGCACTTTATCTGGACTAATGAACAACGAGATAGTGTTTCGAAAGACACCGATTTGAAGTTTCTTGAGAATCATGCTGACCAAACACAAGACAAACTCTTACGTATTTTTAACAATTATGTAAAAGCCAGGTATTTCTCTTCTAAGCTAGTACCCAAAAATAGTTCTAAGTACCTAGAACTAAAAAAATCGCTGGAGGAACTACTAAAAATGCCGCAAACCCCCGAAACCGAACGAGTTAGGGCTTATATGGAATTTGTGATGGCTTTGCTTCTATACGACCAACGTGCTAATTCAATTACACTCGTCAATCATTTTCTTGCAGCTGATTTACTTTTCCGAAAAATAGGCTACGACAATGTCTTGTTAGCAGACCACAAGTTCAACCGAATAGGGACTTACTACATGAACCAAGTCTCTGATTTTAAAACGGCAATTAAGTATTTTAGAGAAGGCGAGCGCTACTTGTCCAAAGAGCCCTTTGATCACTACCGTATTGACTTTTATAAAAATTATGCCAATTGCTTGGTCTATCTAAACCAATACGCGCAAGCCATCAAGTACAACAAATTGGCGATTGCTCAAGTCCGACTAAAAAAAGATAGCTTAAAAATAGGCACTATCAACGGCAACATTGGGGAGATTATCCTCAACCACTACCCTAACGCCGCGCAATCGGAATCCTATTTCCAACAAGAGCTAGTATATCGGCAACGTTACAAACCCAAAGGGATTGGGGACATTGCCAAGGTATATGGTAATTTGTGCCAAGTGTCGGGAGTAAAAGGAAACAAAGCAGACGTTGTGCGGTATTTTGAGAAAGCAATTGTCACCCTCAACGCTGACCCCGACAAACGAGATTATCACGCTCTGTTATCAGGATTATACAAAAACCGCATGATTGCCGATTCCTTAATGGGTGATTTTAAAAATGCTTATTTGCACCGAAAAGGATACTATGAGGAATTGATTATTAGCAATGAACAAGAAATCAAGGCCATTACTTCGGAGGCTTCAGTGAAGTTTGATGTAGAAAAAAATAAGCTTCAAGCCGAGCTCGCCAATGAGCAAGCCCGAAATTCGCGCTTTTGGGTGATTGCCGTTTCGTTGTTGCTCGTGGTTGTCCTCTTTGGTGCTTATCTCATTTATTATCGTCAAAAAACTCGACGAGAAGAATTGGTGCAGCGATTGTCTTTTGAGCAAAAAGAAGCAGAACGATTGGTAGCGCTGGACGAAATTAAAACGCGCTTTTTTACCAATATCTCACACGAGTTTCGTACACCTTTGACCCTGCTCGTCGGGCCTTTGGCTGAGTTAGGAAAAAAATACCCTGTCGAAAGCATGATTCCCGTCATGCAAAGAAACCTCTCGCGCCTGCAAAACCTTATCAATCAACTCCTTGAGCTTTCTAAACTTGAAGTGGGAAAGTTAGAACCCGTCATTCAGTATGCCGACGTAGCCCATTTTTTACGCTACCAATTTGCTTCGTTTGAGTCACTTGCTCAAAGCAAACAAATTATTTTTGAGCGGACGCAAAGCCACCAAAAACGCCTTGCCTATTTTGACGAAGATAAACTGGAAAAAATCGTCACCAATCTACTTTCCAACGCTTTTAAGTTTACCAATGAAAACGGGCGCGTAAAAGTCAATGTCCAGTACACCGCTCCCGAAAACGATGAAAAAGGGACACTACTGACATTAACAGTTGCTGACAACGGAATTGGCATTGACGCCGAGCGGCTTCCCCGAATTTTTGATCGTTTTTATCAAGTTGACGACAGCCAACGTCGCCATTACGAAGGAACAGGCATTGGCTTGGCGCTGGTCAAAGAGTTGGTTCTAGCCCTGAAAGGGACAATTGACGTGACAAGTAAGCCCGATAAAGGAACAACTTTCGTGGTTACACTTCCCTGCGATGCCGCGCATTGGGGCGAATACGCTCACTTTCCTGAGGTCACTCCAGAAAAAACAAATTCTCCGATGGCGTTTGAGTCAATGGCTGCCATTCCTGTTGACGTTCCTGCTGTCGAGAAAAATGGAGAAGCTCCGTTGCTACTCATCGTGGAAGATAACCCGGATTTGCGAAACTACATCCGAAGTATTTTTGGGAACACCTACCGAATCGAAGAAGCCCAAGATGGCCAAGTAGGTCTCCAAATGGCCACGGAGCTAATTCCTGATGTGGTTATCTGTGATGTCATGATGCCACGACTCGACGGGTTTGGTTTTTGTAAAGCCCTCAAAACCGACATCCGTACCAACCACATTCCAGTCGTGATGCTCACCGCCAAAGCAACCCTCAGCGACCGACTGGAAGGTCTTGAAACGGGTGCTGACGATTATTTATCAAAACCTTTTCACACGGAAGAACTACAGATTCGGGTGAAAAATTTGCTCCTCAAGCAACAGTTATTACAACAAAAATACGCCAACAATCTCGCGACCACCGTAATGCCAGCGCCTGCTGAAGTGGAAAGCGTGCCCGTTTCGCCCATCAATGAGTTGTTTTTACAAAAAATTGAGCAAGTTTTAGCTCAAAATTATTCCGAAAGTAGCTTCGACGTGGATCAATTTGCCAATGCAATGGATTTGACTTCGGTGCAGCTTCGACGGAAGTTGAAAGCACTCACCAACCAAACAGTCACCGAATACGTCCGAAATTACCGTCTCCAATTGGCCTCACAGATGCTCCGAGACAAAGTAGGAACCGTGTCAGAAGTAGCGTATAAAGTAGGTTTTGAAAGTTTGCCCTATTTCACGAAGGTATTTACCGAGCGATATGGTATTTTGCCCAGTGAATATGCGTAGCGTCACATATTTCGTTTCATCACCTCCACGCACCTCACCAATTCCTCCTCATTAGACGAAGCAAACCCCAAACGCGTCCCGTTGAGGGTCGGATGTAGATGTTTGCCATTAGAAAAAAACAGGTCGTGTTTGAGACAACGTTCGGCCAGCCTTTCTAAATCAACGCTTTTATCAAACAGCACCCAAATCGCCATGCCACCGTCGGGAAGTTGGAACTTCAGATATTTACTCAGTTCATTTTGAAGCAACTCAGTAAAAACATCCCGTCGCCGTCGGTATTCTTTCAGCGATTTCCGAAGATGTCGTTCAATTACACCGCTTTTTAGAAGCTCGGCCACGGTATTTTCCAACATCAAATCCCCCTGTCGGTCGATAATACGACGCAAGCGTGCCAAATGCGAAATTACATCTTCAGGCCCCACCAAATACCCCACCCGAAAGGCGGGCGAAATGGCTTTGGTAAACGACCCACAATAAAGCACCATCCCTGCCCTGTCGGCACTTGCCAGCGGCAGCAATGGTTTGCTTAAATAGTGAAAATCGTAATCATAATCATCTTCAAAAACAATAAAACCGTATTTTTCGGCTAATTTCAACAAACTAAGTCGGCGGTCGGCGCGCAGGGTGACGGTCGTTGGGTAATCGTGGTGGGAGGTCACATAAACCAGGCGAACCGTTTTTCGTTGGCATAATTTTTCAAGTTCTTCGACTACGAGGCCGTATTCATCTACTTCAATTTGCTCAATGTGCGCCCCTGCTTGTACAAAATTGGTCGTGGCCGTTCCCCAGCTCATTTTTCCCGTCACGACCACATCGCCACGCTGTACCAAACCCGCACTCGCTAAGTGAATACCCATGACCGTGCCACGGGTAATAAGGATATTTTCAGGCGTAATTTTAAGCCCACGGGTTTCGTTCAAATAAGTCGAAAGTTCTTGTCGCAGCCAGCCCGAGCCCTTGGTATCACCATAGCCCAATTTTACGTACTGATTCCCCAACAACAACTGACTGCGATAGACGCGGCTAAGTTCCGAAAGAGGCGCTAACCGAGGATCAGGAAACCCATCGTCTAAATGCAAAGCGTAGCCCGAAGTCAGCACGTCGCGGCGCAAATGCGGCGGTTGAATAAAAGTGAACCCTGCTTTTTTTGCAGGATTCACTTTTTCGAGCGTCTGTTTACTCAGTTTTTGGGGTTCAACTTCGGGCAAAGTGTCTGCCACATAGGTGCCGCTTCCCGTTTTACTTTCTAACCAACCTTGCACCAACAATTCGTCGTAGGCTTGCACAACCGTTTTGCGATGAATATCAAGCAGTTCGGCCAATGAGCGAGTACCTATCAATTTTTGTCCCGCCCGTAACTCTCCCGTCCGAATCAACTGAATCAGCTGATTGGCCAATTGCAAATACGCTGGCTGCTTGGCGTTTTTGTCGATGGATAATTGTAACTGATAAGCAAGCATCGTGGTTAGTCTCGATAATTAAGGGCTGGTTTTCGGTCGCCGACCAAGGCTTTGTAAGTAAAATCAGCTCCACGGCGTTTTTCAAATTCGGCTTTGGCTTCCGAGATAATTTTCTCGTTTTGGAACAAATCAATGGCGGTCGTTGCCAATGCTTTTGCGGCAATCACCATTCCTTTTCGCCCAATACTCGTGCCGCCCGCCGCTACCGCTTGCCAACTGTGGGCAGGCGTGCCTGGCACCCACGTAGCCGTGCGTAAACCGACGGTTGGAACCGCCCAACTCACGTCACCTACATCTGTCGAAGCGCTACTCAAGCCTTCATTGGCCAATGGCTCAATCGTTTCTACTGAACTCAACTCACGAATGCCCATCCCCTGCGTTTTGCTGATTTCTTCGGCATATTTCAATTCCTCAGGCGTATATTTCATTCCCCCAATGCCCTTTAAATTTTCGTGCATCAATTGCGACAACACATCGTTGGGTAAAATTTCGTGTACACCGCCAATAATTTCTTCCTCTACCGTTGTGCCCGTTGCCAACGCCGCACCTTGGGCCGCTTTTTGTACGCGCTCCCAAATCGAGGCCACGTATTGGCGACTTGGATGACGAACATAGTAATACACTTCGGCAAAATCTGGAACAACGTTGGGAGCTTTTCCACCATTCGTAATCACGTAGTGGATTCGGGTAGCGGACGGGATGTGTTCGCGCATCATATTGACGGCATAATTCATCACCTCTACGCCATCCAAAGCCGAACGACCACGGTCTGGTGCCGCCGCAGCGTGCGAAGAAATTCCCTTGAAACGAAACTTTGCCGATTTATTGGCCAACGACGACGACGAACTTGCGCTATTGCTGTCGCCTGGGTGCCAGTGTAGTACCACATCCACGTCTTTAAACAAGCCATCGCGCACCATATATACTTTTCCCGAACCACCTTCTTCGGCGGGTGTACCGTAAAAACGAATCGTTCCTTTGTGCCCTGATTGAACCAGCCAATTTTTAACGGCAACCACCGACGCCAACGACCCTACGCCAAACAAGTGGTGACCACAGGCATGACCCGCAATGCCTCCAATTGATTTTTTGACAGGAATGGAGTCTTGCGAAAGCCCAGGGAGCGCATCAAATTCCCCCAGAATACCAATTACAGGTTTGCCTTCCCCAAAACTAGCCACAAAGGCCGTGGGCATATCTGCCACCGCCGACTGCACCTTAAAGCCTTCTTTGCGAAGCTGATCTTGTAAGATGGCCGAGCTTCTAACTTCTTGGTAGCCGACCTCCGCCAATGTCCAAATTTGCTTAGAAAGTACGCCGTACTGCTTTTCTTTTTGGTTAATTTCTTTGATAACACTTTCGTGGGCTTTGTTGGGAGCTTGGGCAAAAGCCGTACCCATCCCCGCTAAAAACACCCATAGGTTTTTGGTTCTCATCGTTTGTTTAGGTTAAAAAGTGGACTACTTACTTTATTAAAAGTGGATACGTATAGCAATCCAGTAAAGATATACTTTTGTCAAAAAAAAACCAATCAACCCATGCAGCCAACTCCACGCACCACCCCGAGTCGTTTGGCCAAACGCGCTCAGTACGACGAAGAAACCGTTTATTCGATTTTGGACGAATCGATGTTTTGTACCGTAAGTTTTACCATTGATGGCCAGCCCTTTGCCCTCCCCACGGCATTTGCTCGCTACGAAGACCGTATTTACCTTCACGGGTCGGTGGGGAGTCATTTTATTCGTGAACTCGAAAAAGGGAATCCCGTTTGTATTTCGGTCATGTTGACTGATGCTTTGGTGGTGGCCAAATCGGCATTTCATCATTCGGTCAATTATCGTTCGGTAGTTATTTTTTCCAGCGCCGAAAAAGTAGAGGATTCTACCCTTAAATGGGACGCACTCCGCTGGATTACGGAGAAAATCGTCCCCAATAGTTGGGACTATCTGCGTCCCATGACGGAGAGCGAAGTGCGCAAAACAACAGTTTTGTCATTCCCCATCGTAGAAGCTTCGGCCAAGTCGCGTACAGGAATGCCCAAAGACGACGAAGAAGACCAAGAACTGCCAATTTGGTCGGGGCTGATTCCTCTTCGTACCATTCGTGAGACACCTTTGGGGGATGAGTTCAGTAAAAATGTATCTTTACCCGAACATTTAACTCACCTACCTTCATGAAACGTTCCGACATCCAACACATGCCTCAGTTTTTTGATCGTTACATTTTACTGGTTGACGACATTGACATCATCGATGGTCTAGAGGCTACGGCTCACCTTTATCACACCCCAGAAATCAAAGAAAAACTGGAAGCACTCGGCGACCAAGTCTATGCGCCTGGCAAGTGGACCGCCAAGGACATTATTCAACATTTGATTGATAACGAGCGAATTATGTCTTATCGAGCCATGCGTTTTGCCCGAAACGACAAAACCAGCCTTCCAGGATACGACGAAGAGTTGTTTGGGGCCAACACCACCGCCAACCAACGTACCTTGGATGATTTGTTGGACGAATTTTCCGTAGTTCGTCAATCCACCATAGCGCTTTTTAAAAGTTTTAGCGACGAAATGTTTCATCGTTCGGGAGTTAGTTTTAACCAGCAAATTTCTCCCCTAGCTTTAGGCTTTGTATTGATTGGCCACCCAATTCACCACTTGCGGGTGTTGCAAGAGCGTTATTTCCCTTTGATTTAAGGTTCACTTACGACTATCATGTTCACTAACAAAGTTAGTTTGGCTGAAGCGTCTCAGCAGCTCAGTCAACATCCCAAAGAGTTTATCTCGTTGTTTCAGCGTGGCAACCTAGAAGTGGAGCTTTACAAGCCACACCTTGTGGACAAACAAACTCCCCACGACCGCGACGAAGCTTACATCATTGCATCAGGGAGCGCAACGTTTGAGTTAGAAGGGAATGTAACCGAAGTAGAAACAGGCGATTTTTTATTTGTACCTGCCCATGCAGTCCACAAATTCTCCAGTTTTTCCGAAGATTTTTCGACTTGGGTACTATTTTTTTAAAAACTTTGAAAAAAAATAAAAAAAAATTGTGACCTTGTATTCGACCTATAGTCTAAGCTATAGAGTTTTTCATAACGTTGAGTAAAGGTTAAAAATCCGAGTGGGCTTCCCGCTCGGATTTTTTTTTGCCCTACAAACTGGTATTATTGCTTTATCAAAAGCATTTTTCATCCCAAACTGGATTCTCAAGCAAACTACAAGCGCTCTTCTACTATGAAAATTTTTCGTCTAGCTCTGCTATTTTCGATTGTTCACTTCACCCTTTTCGCCCAAAAATACACCTTTACCCACGACGATACACTGCGGGGTAGTATTACCAAAGAACGTGCTTGGTGGGATTTGCAATTTTATCACCTCAACACCCGTATCAATCCCGCTGATAGTACCATTGGCGGCCATGTGGTTGTCCGTTATAAAGTATTACAGCCCGCCCAAGTGCTTCAAATCGACCTCCAACGCCCTCTGACGATTTCAAAAATCACCCAAGACGGTCAAGAACTTTCGTTCAGACGCGACGGTGACGCTTTTTTTGTTTCATTGGTAAAACCCCAAAAAATCGATGCACAAGAAGAAATCACGGTGCATTATGGTGGCCGACCTCGCATCGCTAAACGCGCCCCTTGGGATGGTGGTTTTTCTTGGAAACGTGACCAAAACGGGCAGCCTTTCGTCGCGACCTCTTGCCAAGGTTTGGGAGCGAGTGTGTGGTGGCCTTGCAAAGACCACATGTACGACGAGCCCGACAGCATGAAAATCAGTATTACGGTGCCGCCAGGTCTGACGGATGTTTCCAACGGACGTTTAAGTAGTATTTCTAATAACGCCGACGGGTGGCGTACTTTTCATTGGTATGTTCAAAACCCTATCAATAACTACGGCGTAAACGTAAACATCGGCAACTACGTCAGCTGGACTGAAACCTTTGAAGGCGAAAAAGGCAAGCTCGACCTATCGTTTTATGCACTACCCGAAAACGCAGAAAAAGCCAAAGTACAGTTTCAACAAGTCAGACCCATGCTCAAAGCCTTCGAACATTGGTTTGGGCCCTATCCCTTTTACGAAGATGGATTTAAGTTGGTAGAAGTACCTTATTTGGGCATGGAGCACCAAAGCTCAGTGACGTATGGCAACGGCTACCAAAACGGCTACCTTGGCCGCGATCTTTCGGCTACGGGTTGGGGATTAAAATGGGACTTTATCATCATTCACGAGTCGGGGCACGAATGGTTTGCCAATAATATCACCTACAAAGACGTTGCCGACATGTGGATTCACGAAAGTTTTACAAATTATTCAGAAAACTTATACACTGAGTATCACCACGGTAAGCAAGCAGGCGCAGAATATGTGATTGGTTGTCGAAAATTAATTCGCAACGACAAACCGATTATCGGCGTATATGGTGTTAATCACAGTGGCTCGGGCGATATGTACTACAAAGGCGGAAATATGCTCCATACCATTCGACAAATTGTGAACGACGACGAGAAGTGGCGCGGCATCTTGCGCGGATTGAATAAGACGTTTTACCACCAGACCGTTACGTCACCACAAATTGAAGATTATATGAGCGCACAAGCGGGCGTAAACCTGTCAAAAGTGTTTGACCAGTACCTCCGCGATGTGCGCATTCCAACGTTAGAGTACAAACTCGAAGGTAAACAGCTTTCGTATCGCTGGAGCAATTGCGTAGCAGGTTTTGAGATGCCAGTAAAATTAAAAATTGGCGACAATTGGAAGACACTACAGCCGAATTCTGATTGGAAAACACTCAAAGTCTCTAAGGCAAGCGCTGTGATGATAGACCCTAATTTTTATGTAGAAATAAGAAAATTAGAATAAATCATTACACCATTCTTACGACGTATGCACATCCATTATGAACAACACTCGGATGGGGAAAAACCACTTTTCTCCATCCTCATTCCTACTTGGAATAATCTTTCACTGGTCAAACTTTGCGTTGAGAGCATCCGCAAAAACTCCACTTACAACCACCAGATTATTCTCCACATCAACGACGGCTCCGATGGCACTCTAGCCTGGGCCAAACAACAACAGCTTGACTTCACCCATACGGCCGAAAATATTGGAATTTGCGTTGCTTGCAATGCTGCTTTTACGCTTTCCAAAGCCGATTACATCGTTTATATCAACGACGATATGTACGTGTGCCCCGAATGGGATAAGCGGCTTTTTCGGGCAGTGACGGATTATGGAAGCGACGATTTTTACTTTTCATCGACCATGATTGAACGGGTAGCGGCCAACAGCGGCAATGTATCATCGCCGCACAACTATGGCGATAGCGTCGAAAATTTCAAGGAAGAACAATTGCTGAAAGAATGGTCGAGTTTGATTATTCCCGACTGGCAGGGTGCCAATTACCCACCAAGCATCATGCACCGACGGATGTGGAATTTGATTGGCGGCTTTAGCGTCGAATTTAGTCCTGGAATGTATTCTGACCCTGATATTTGTAGAAAATTGTGGGCCGTAGGGGTACGTAATTTTAGGGGCATCGGCGATAGTCTTGTCTATCACTTTATGTCGAAAAGCGTTTCTCGCATCAAAAAAAACGACGGTAGCAAGCAGTTTTACCAAAAGTGGCGAATTTCGGCCCGTACCTTTTTTGATTATTACCTTCAATTTCAAAGGTCAACCCAAAACGCTTATTACAAAGGTATTCTAAGCGAACCCGCCGAAAGTACCGCGCTTCGTTTTAAACGTACCCGCGACAAAATAAAGTACTGGTTTTAAGTGCAACTGTGCAGCGGAGTACTCATACCCCCGCTGGATTATGTGCATCGGGGTACTTATACCCCGATGGATAATCTATGTAAATAGGTCGTCGGGGTATGAGTACCCCGACTCACACTATACCTTGACGCACGTACTAAAAACTTGGCGTTTTATCGTTGAGGAGCGTTGTATCCGCCACGCTCCCAGTACGGGGCGCCCCCGCTTCGATCCATCGCCGCACAAACTCAATTTGTCCTTTATAAAGCGCCTTGCCATTGAGCGGCATGGGATTTCCGTAGCTCAATCCACTGTGGTGACCACTATCTCCCCAAACCAGTTTATGATAAAAAAGACTTTGCAGCGAAAAATAAGGCGTCACTAGCTTTAGTTTATCAGTACGGGCATTGGCGTTCTTAGGGTCTTTGTTTACCAAAAAATCATACGTTTTTCCTTTGGCCAATACCAAACCGTGCTGTGCAAACGTGCTTTCTTGCTCCGACGCATGACAGCCCGCAGTGGCGCAAGTGGGTGTCAAAATACGGTCTTGAAGCAAATCAAACGACGCTGCTTGAGGTACGGAAACGGGCGTTTCTTTGGGCGTGCAGCCCTCCAGCGCGATTCCTAACGCCAACATACTTCCTGCCCAGTACAACTGTTGTATTAAATTTTTCATGGTTAACTCAAAATTGGCACTGCATCAAAGTTAAACAATTCTCCATTCCCACGCTATTTTACTATTTTTGCAGCCTCAAATTTGATTTATTATCCCATGAGTAAGAAATACACCGTTACGGCGGCCCTCATTTACGCCAACGGCCCTATCCATATTGGTCACTTGGCAGGTTGTTATGTCCCTGCCGATATTTACGTGCGGTACTTACGTGCCAAAGGTGCCAACGTAGCTTTTGTAAGCGGCACCGACGAACACGGTGTACCCATCACCATCCGTGCAAAAAAAGAGGGAATTACGCCCCAAGAAGTAGTCGATAAGTATTATGCCCAAATCAAGCAGTCGTTTGCTGATTTTGGGATTTCGTTCGATGTTTACTCTCGCACGAGCCTGCCTGTTCACCACAGTACGTCGCAAGAGTTTTTTAAGACCATTTACGACAAAGACGGTTTCGTTGAAGAGACCAGCGAGCAGTATTACGACGAAGTAGCGCAGCAGTTTTTGGCCGATAGATACATCGTTGGAACTTGTCCCGTTTGTGCCAATCCCAACGCCTACGGCGACCAATGCGAGCGCTGCGGAACGGCCCTCAGTCCGATGGAGTTAAAAGAACCACATTCGACACTTTCGGGCTCAAAACCTGTCTTAAAATCGACCAAAAACTGGTACTTACCTTTGGACAAAATGCAACCTGACGTGGAAAAATACGTCGGTAGCCATACCGAATGGAAAACTAACGTGTTTGGTCAGTGTCAGTCGTGGTTGAAAGAAGGGCTTCGGCCACGCGCCATGACCCGCGACTTAGACTGGGGCATCAAAGTACCCATTGCCGATACCGACGGAAAAGTGCTTTACGTGTGGTTTGAAGCGCCAATTGGGTACATTTCAGCCACCAAAGATTGGTTGATTCAGCAAAACGGCACCGACGCTGGCTGGGAGTCGTGGTGGAAAAAGTCGGACAACGAAGATACTAAGCTGATTCACTTTATTGGCAAAGATAACATCGTGTTTCACTGCATCATTTTCCCCGCTACGCTCATGGCGATGGGAGGAGAGTATTTATTGCCCGACAATGTTCCTGCCAATGAATTTATGAATTTGGAAGGTGATAAAATCTCGACGTCTCGTAACTGGGCCGTTTGGTTGCATGAATATTTAGAAGAACTTCCTGACAAACAAGACGTGCTTCGCTACGTGTTGACGGCCAATGCGCCCGAAACCAAAGACAGCGAGTTTACTTGGAAAGACTTCCAAACCCGCAACAACAGCGAGTTGGTAGCGATTTATGGCAATTTTGTCAACCGTGCCGTTGTCTTAACCCACAAATACTGCAACGGTAGCGTTCCTGCCTTGGGTGAGTTAACGGATTTTGACCGCGATACCCTCGCTTCGTTGGCCGAACTCCCCGTTAAAATTGGGGAAGCACTCGAAAACTATCGTTTCCGCGAAGGCTTGGCGTTGTTGATGGATTTGGCGCGTTTGGGCAACAAATATTTGGCCGAAACCCAGCCTTGGCAGGTCATTAAAACCGATGCCGAACGCGTAAATACCATCATGCACATTGCGCTTCAGATTGCCGCCAACTTGGCCATCGTCAGCGAGCCATTCTTGCCATTTACGGCCCAAAAACTACGTAATCAGCTATCGCTTACCCATCAGCAATGGTCCGATGCAGGCAGAAGCGACCTTCTGTCGGTAGGACAAGCCGTTGGGGAAGCTTTCTTACTGTTTGAAAAAATCGAAGACTCGGTCATCGAAAAACAAGTACAAAAACTGCACGACGCCAAGAAAATGAACGAATTAGCCACCAAAACTGTCCCTGAACTCAAGCCAACGATTCAGTTCGACGATTTTGCCAAATTAGACCTTCGCATTGGTACCATTTTGGAAGCCGAGCGTGTTCCAAAAAGTGATAAATTATTGAAGTTTTTGGTGGACGATGGCTTTGAAAAACGCACGATTTTGAGCGGCATCGCCAAACATTTTTCACCCGAAGAAATGCTTGGTCGTCAGGTGACTTTTATCGCCAACCTTGCCCCGCGCAAAATCATGGGACAAGAATCTAACGGGATGATTCTCATGGCCGAAGACCGCGACGGCAGCCTGTCACTGCTCCAACCGCACAAAGAAGTCTGGGCGGGCGCATCGATTTCGTAAATGGCTTGGAACCTGATTATAAAAAGTGAGCGGATGTCCCAAAAGGACATCCGCTCACTTTTTATAAATACCTATCAATATATGGTTATCCAGCTTGTCCAATTATTTCACCGCCAAATTTTACCAAATCAAATAGTCGTTTCACTGCCCAATTAAGTTCGTCTTGGTTGCAATAATATTCTTCAATTTGGCCATATGTTTTGTAGTCCGAAATATTAAAGCCATCTTCGATGTCATTGTACCAAATAACCTTTGTCCCGCAAATTGCCACTACCCAAAATCCACCACCTTCGTTTCCATAATCTTTCTCCGTCCATTTTGTCGGGTCTATTTTAATCAATTGCCAAAAGTTCCAAAGTTCCCCGTTTAAATCTGCTTCCGTCTTTTGGATTTGGTCGTAAAGTTCCCTCAGTGAGATTGGTTTCCATTCTGTCATTATTGTCTGTTATAATTGTACATTACGTTTTGGCTCTTAAGTAATAAAGCAAAAGTCCTAGCGTAATTTAAAGTAGCCTCGGTAGGCTTCCCTTTATAGGTTTAACTTGCTGATATACAGTTTTCTACAAATAAACTAACCCCGAAAAAGAGCCAAAATTGGCAATTTTCGGGGTTTTTGTGTATTTTGTTTTTACCACAAAACTGAAATA
>Ga0209794_1000180_pt1 | contig 142960 bp, 125 predicted proteins | sample EBPBio232013_DNA_FD_185869 | JGI IMG/M metagenome (GOLD analysis project Ga0209794, IMG submission 185869) | Wastewater treatment Type I Accumulibacter community from EBPR Bioreactor in Madison, WI, USA - Reactor 1_5/23/2013_ DNA (SPAdes)... | ecosystem: Engineered > Bioreactor > EBPR >...
AGCGACGCGCCCGCGGCTTCACGCGCTTCAGCACGATCAGAACCGTGATCTTCCTGATCGCAGGCAAGCTCGACTTCGCCGCGGTCAACCCTCATGCCCGGTGACCCACTCGTTTTTCAACAGAGCCGTTTTTGATCACATAAAGGCATCTTCGGATGCCTTTTTTCATGGACGCGGCTGGCTTAGAGTGAGGCGATGCACGCCGCCGCCCTGCCCACCGACCCGACCGCGCTGGACGCCAGCGCCCTGTCGGCCGCCATCCACGCCCGCCACGTCTCGTGCCGCGAGCTGATGCAGGCCTGTCTGGCGCGCGTCGCCCGGCTGAACCCGCGCTACAACGCCCTGGTGTCGCTGCGCCCCGAGGCCGAGCTGCTGGCCGAGGCCGACGCGCGCGACGCCGAGCTGGCGCGCGGCCATTCGCGCGGCTGGCTGCACGGCATTCCGCAGGCCATCAAGGACCTGGCCAACGCCGCCGGTCTGCCCACCACCCTGGGCTCGCCGCTGATGAAGGACTTCATCGCCCGGGAAGACGGCCTGATGGTGGCGCGCATGAAGGCCGCCGGCTGCATCGTCATTGGCAAGAGCAACACGCCGGAGTTCGGCCTCGGCTCGCACACCTTCAACGAGCTGTTCGGCACCACGCTGAACGCCTACGACCCGGCCAGGTCGGCCGGCGGCTCCAGCGGCGGCGCGGCCGTGGCGCTGGCGCTGCGTCTGTTGCCGGTGGCTGACGGCTCCGACTTCATGGGCAGCCTGCGCAACCCGGCCGCCTGGAACAACCTGTTCGGCCTGCGCCCGTCGCAGGGCCGGGTGCCGATGTGGCCGGCGCAGGACGTATGGCTCAGCCAACTGGGCACCGAAGGGCCCATGGGCCGCAGCGTGCGCGACGTGGCGCGGCTGCTGGCCACGCAGGCCGGCTGGTCGGAAAACGCTCCACTTTCAATAGCTGCTGGCGCAGATCAGCTAAGCGCCGATGCCGAGTTTGATGCGAAATCGGTGCGCATCGGCTGGCTGGCCGATCTGGACGGTTATCTGCCGCTGGACGCCGGCATCCTGGACGCCTGTGGTCAGGGTCTGGCGCGCCTGCAGGCACTGGGTTGCACCGTGCAGCCGCTGAGCCTGGGCATGGCGCCCGAGCGCGTGTGGGAAGCCTGGCTGGTCTGGCGCCGGGTGCTGGTGGCCGCGCGCATCGCGCCGCTGCTGCTCAAGCCGGCCCACCGCGCCCGGATCAAGCCCGAGGCGCTGTGGGAACACGAGCAGGCGCAGGCGTGCAGCGCCGCCCAGTTCATGGCCGCCAGCGTCACCCGCAGCCAGTTCTACCAGCAGATGCTGCGGCTGCTGGAGCGGCACGAGGTGCTGGCCCTGCCGACGGCGCAGGTGTGGCCGTTCGATGCCGCCGAGCGCTGGCCGCGCCAGATCGCCGGCCGCGCCATGGACACCTACCACCGCTGGATGGAAGTGGTGATCTACGCCAGCTTTGCCGGCCTGCCCTGCATTAGCGTGCCGGTGGGCTTCAACGCCCAGGGTTTGCCCATGGGCATGCAACTGATCGGTCGTCCGCAGGGCGATGCGGCACTGCTGCGGCTGGCGGCGGCGTACGAGCAGGTCATCGGCGACTGGCTGGCGGTGCAGCCCGCGGTGTTGCGCGATGGATGCGCGCCAACGGTGATTTCGTGATGAGCTGTGACGGCTCTTGTCGCCGGCCAGCGCCGCCGATACCATGTATCGGCGGGTGCCGTTGCCGTGCGGGTACCTGCGGCCCCACCCGCAACGCCGGCGCATTGCCGGTTCGACTGGAGACACCCTCATGAAGCCAATCCGGATCGCATTGCTGGCATGCGCCAGCCTCATCACGGCGGCCGCGCAAGCCGCCAACGTCAACCTGCCGGGCGGCGGTACCCTGGTGGTCTCGGGCACCAGCAGCACGGGCAACTCATTCACCTACAGCGGCACGCTGACGCAGGCCGACACCATCGGCTTCAGTCAGACCGGCAACCCCTGCCTGCAGCCGGGTGGGTTCTATTGCACCAACGGCGCGGGCGTGATCACCGTCGCCGGAACCTCCCCCGTGGGCGGGGCAACCAGTTTCGCCGGTCCGTCGGGCAGCATTCCGGCCGGCAGCTGGACCTATGGGGCGCTGCTGATGCAGATCTCCGGCGTCGGCACGGTGCAAATCTGGCCGACCAATGCCGCCAACGGGCTTGGCTCGGGCACGCCGCCCGCCGGGCTGACGCTGCCCACCACGACGCTGGCGGCGCTCGGCTTTCCGGCGTTTTCGCAGCCCAACCCGACCATCACCTTCATCGTCGCCGACACCGCCTTTGGCGACAACAGTGGCCAGTTCACCCTGACGCAGGCGGCGGCGCCGATGGCGGTGGCGCCCGTGCCCACGCTGGCCCAGTGGAGCCTGGCGGCGTTGGCGCTGCTGGTCGGTCTGGGCGGCGTGGCCCGCGCCCGGCGGCGCTGAGGGCCCGCGCGGACGCGCCATTTTTCGCCGCGTCAGTTTTGTCGCCAGGGCAGGCCGGCGTGGCGCCAGCCGCCGAGATGGCCGCGCTGCGCCTGCTGGTCCGGGTCGCCCTCGAAGCCTTCCAGCATGTTGTAGGCCGTCAACCCCAGTTCGGTGGCGCGCCGCGCGGCGGCGACCGAGCGCACGCCGCTGCGGCACCACAGCACCAGCGGCTGGCCGTTGGCGGCGGCAGCGCGGATCTGGTCGTCGAAATCGGCGTTCGGCGCCATGCCCGGCCACTGCTTCCAGGCCACCGTGACGGCGCCGGGCACGAAGCCGACCCATTCGCGCTCGGCGTCGGTGCGCACGTCGACCAGCACGGCGCGCCCGGTCTCCATCCAGGCGTGGGCGGTGCGCGGGCTCACGTCACCCGCGTAGCCCAGCGCCGGGCGCACGGGCTGGCCGGGCGGCAGCGCGGTACCGGCGTCCTGTCGCAGGCCGGAGCGCTGGTTGGCCAGCAGCGCGTCGGCCCGGCGCGGCGGCGCGGGCGTCTGCTGCAGCGCCTCGATCAGGCGGATGAAGTCCTCGCGCGAGCGGCCGGCCAGGCGCGGGTTGGTGCGTTGCTCCACCCCGATGCTGGAGCGTGTCTGCCCCAGGTAGTCGTGCCCGGGCCAGACCACGCTGTCGGCGGGCAGCGTGAACAGGCGGGCGGTGATGCTGTCGTACAGCCGCCCGGCGTCGCCCGAGGGCAGGTCGGTGCGCCCGCAGTCGCCGATCAGCAGCGTGTCGCCGGTGAACAGCTGCGCCGGCAGGCCGGGCGCCACCGCTTGCCAGAGGTAGCACACGCTGCCGGCGGTGTGGCCCGGTGTGTGCAGCACGCGCAGCGTCTGGCTACCGAAGGCCAGCGTGTCGCCGTCGTGCAGTTGCACCGCGGCGGTGCCGACGGCGCAGCCGGCCGGCGCGGCGCTGTGGGCGCCGGTCAGCTCCACCAGGCGCGCGGCGCTGGTGATGTGGTCGTCGTGGGCGTGGGTTTCCACTGTCCAGCGCAGCCGCAGGCCCAGGCGCTCCAGCGTGGCCAGATCGCGCTCCAGCTGGCTGTCCACCGGGTCGATGATGAGGGCCTCGCGCGTGGCCGGGTCGCAGAGCAGGTAGGTGTAGCTGCCGCTGGCGGGGTCGAAAAGCTGGATCGGGCTCATGAGCGCCAGTGTAGGCCGGGCGTGCTCAGCGCTCGGGCCGCCGCCACAGCCAGATCGCCACCGCCAGCATCATGGCCGGCACGCCGATGCGCAGCGCCAGCGGCAGCTGCGGCACGAACTGCATGCCGAGCGCGCTGCCCGCCATCATCACCGAGCTGAGCCACTTGGCCGGCCGCGACACCGCGCCGCGTTCGCGCCACTGCACGATCGGCGGGCCGAGCCGGCGGTGGTTGAGCAGCCAGATCTCCAGCGCCGGCCAGCCCTTGCTGGCGGCCCAGGCGGCCAGCAGCAGGAAGGGCACCGTCGGCAGCACCGGCAGCATGGCGCCGACGATCCCCAGCAGCAGGCTGAGCACCGCCAGGCCGCGCCACAGCAGGCTGGCGATGCGCCGGCGCAGCCGCAGTTGCTCGGCGGGCGGGGCGGAGTCGGATTCCGGCTCTGACATCAAATCGGGCTCCAGCGCTTTATGGACGCGCGCGAGAAGCTATGAAATAAATAGTGAATCGGTGCAGGGCCTCATCTTACCGGCGGCCCCATCGGGTGGCCATCGGCGGCAACCCTGGACGCGCCGCGACAATCGCGTGCATGACCACCGTATTCCTGCCCGGGCAGTGGTGCCGCCGCGCCGGCTTGCACTGGCGCATGACCCGGCCGGCCTTCCTGCTGCTGACGCTGTCGGCCGTCGTGCTGGGCCTGGCCAGCGCCGCCATCGCCGCGCCGCTGGCGCCGGCGCGCGTGCTGGCCACCGTGCTGCTGGCCTGTCTGGCGCACGCTGGCGGCAACGTGCTGAACGACTACCACGATGCCCGCAACGGCGCCGACGCCGCCAACCAGGACGCGCTGGCGCCCTTCACCGGCGGTGCGCGGCTGATCCAGGGCGGCTGCGTGACCGAGCGCGACACCGGCCGCTGGGCGGCGCTGCTGCTGCTGGCCACCGTGGCGGGTGGGCTGGTGCTGGCCAGCCTGAGCGGCCCGGCCCTGTGGGGGATCGGTGCCGCCGGTCTGGTACTGGCCTGGGCCTATTCGGCACCGCCGCTGGCGCTGATGGCGCGCGGCCTGGGCGAAGCCGCAGTGGCCACCTGCTGGTGGCTGGTGGTGCTGGGGGCGGACTACGTGCAGCGTGGCGCGCTGGCCGGGCTGCCGGCGCTGCTGGGCGCCGGGCTGGCGTTGCTGGTGGCTTGCCTGCTGCTGGTCAACGGCTTTCCCGATGCGCCAGCGGATGCGCAGGTCGGCAAGCGCACCCTGGTGGTGCGGCTGGGGCCGGCTGCGGCGGCGCGCCTGTACCTGGGGCTGGCGCTGCTGGCGCACGCGGTGGCGCCGCTGGCCGTGCTGGCCGGGCGGGCGCCGGCCGGGGCGCTGGCGGGCCTGCTGTCGCTGCCGCTGTCGCTGGCGGCCGCCTGGCAGTTGCAGCGCCATGGCCGCACGCCGCAGCGCCTGCGACCGGCCATCGGGCTGAGCATCGCCGCCGCCAACCTGCACGCCCTGGCCATGGTGGCGGGCCTGGCGTTGGGGCGCTGAGGGATCAGTCGAACCGGAACGCCGAGATGTCCACCGCCATCACGCGGTCGGTGAACACGCAGCGGCCGGCGCCGTCGCCCGCGGCGCCGGCGGCCACGTGCAGTGGCAGCAGGTGTTCCTCGGCCCGCGGCGGATGGCACAGGCGCCCGGCCGGGCCGCTGGCGCGCGCCCAGTCGGCCAGGCGGGCCTGGCGCTCGGCCGGCGGCAAGGCCACCGTTTCGTCCAGCCAGCGGTCGAATTCGGCCGCCACGGGGGTGGAGCGCGGATCGCCATAGCCGCGCATGTGGTGGTAGCTCATGCCGCTGCCGATGATCAGCACGCCCTCGTCGCGCAGTGGCGCCAGCGCCCGGCCCAGCCTCAGGTGCTCGGCGGCGTCCAGGCTGGCGAGCAGCGACAGTTGCAGCACCGGCACGTCGGCGGCGGGGAAGGCCACCTTCAGCGGGATGAAGCAGCCGTGGTCGTAGCCGCGCTCGCCATCCAGCCGCGGCGCGAAACCAGCAGCGGCCAGCAGGTCGGCCGCGCGTTCGGCCAGCGCCGGGGCGCCGGGCGCGGGGTAGCTGAGGGCATAGGTGTGGGGCGGAAAGCCGTGGTAGTCGAACAGCAGCCCGGGCTGCGCGGCGCTGCCCAGGCTGGGTTGCGGCGCCAGCCAGTGCGCCGTGACCAGCACGATGGCCGTCGGCGGCGCCGGCAGGCTGTCCGGGATGGCGCGCAGGAAGGCGGCGGTGCGGTTCCAGGCGTGCGGCGGGTTCCAGTCCATGAAAAAGCACGGCCCGGCGCCGTGCGGGATGAACAGGGTGGGCATGCGGGGGTGGGCAGCGGTCGGCATGGCGGCAGGTGGTGTGTCGGACGTTGAGGGATTGTCCGGCGGCGCGCGCCCATCGGCCCGGCTGCCGGTGACAAGCCCCTGCGCTTGCCACGGCTGCGGCCATGTGAATTGACCGAGTCCCGCCCCATGACCGAGCCGATCGCCCACCCCGAAGTGCCCTGGCGCCGCATCCTGGCCGACGTGCCCGATGCGCTGATCCATGCCGATGTCGAGGGCCTCATCCGCGTCTGGAACGCCGGCGCCGAGGCGCTGTTCGGCTTCAGCGCGGCCGAGGCGCTGGGGGCCAGTCTGGACCTGATCATTCCCGAGCGGCTGCGCGAGCCGCACTGGGTGGCCTACCACCGCGCCATGGCGCGCGGCGCCACCCGCGGCGGCCGTGAAGTGCGCACCACGCGCGGCACGCACAAGGACGGCCGCAAGCTGTACGTCGACATGAGCTTCGGCGTCGTCAAGGGCGATGACGGCCGTGTGCTCGGCGCGGTCGCCATGGCGCGCGACGCCACCGAACGCTACCTGGCCGAGGTGGCGCGGCGCGCCGCGGCGGGCTGAAGCGCGCGCATCGGGCCGCAGGCCCTGCGCCGACAATGCGAAGCGTTCCGCCACCAGCGCCAGCCCGCACGCCATGACCATGCCCCAGCACTCCGCCATCGCCGCCCGGCGGCGCGAACCCGTCATCGGCCTGGCCCTGGGCAGCGGCTCGGCGCGCGGCTGGGCGCATTTCGGGGTGTTGCGCGCGCTCTCGCGCTGCGGCATCCGCCCCGGCGTGGTGTGTGGTGCCTCCATCGGCGCGCTGGTGGGCGCGGCCCACGTGCTGGGCATGGGCGATCGCTTCGAGCACTGGGTACTGGGCCTGACCCGGCGCGACGTGATGTCGTTCATGGACTTCAGCTCCGGCGGCGGCCTGCTGAAGGGCGAAAAACTGATGCGCTTTTTCCGCAGCCAGTTCACCGACCGCGACTTCGAGTCGCTGCGGACGCCGTTTGCCGCCGTCGCCACCGCCCTGCACACGGGCGAGGAGGTGTGGCTGCGCGAGGGCTCGGTGGTCGACGCGGTGCGCGCCTCGATCGCGCTGCCGGGCCTGTTCACGCCGGTGTGGCACGGCGGGCGGCTGCTGGTCGATGGCGGGCTGGTCAATCCGGTGCCGGTGTCGCTGGCGCGGGCGCTGGGCGCCGACATCGTGATCGCGGTCGACCTGAACGCCGACCTGCTGGGGCGCCACCTGCGCCACGGCCTGCCCGACGCGCCGCCGCCCGCCGCCGAGCCCTCGATCGGCTGGCTGCAGAACCTGCAGCGCAACCTGGGCTGGTGCAAGGATGAGGCGGTGGCCGATGCCGCGGCGCCGCCGCCCATCCCGTCGGTGCTGGAAGTGATGACCAGCGGCATCCAGATCATGCAGGTGCGCATCACGCGCAGCCGCATGAGCGGCGATCCGCCCGAATTCACCATCGCGCCGCGCCTGTCGCAGTTGTCGCTGCTGGACTTTCACCGCGCGCGGGAAGCGATTGCCGCGGGCGAGCAGGCGGCGCAGGAAAGCGTGGGTCTGCTGCGCGAACTGGGCTTGTGCCCGCCGGCGGCCGGACCGGCGTAGCAGCCGGGGCGCGCTACGCGGCTGCCGTGTCCGGGGCGGTTTCGCTCAAACCCCGCACCGCCTGGTGCAGCGCCTGCCGCGCCTGGCTGACGATCTGGCCCTTCCAGGCGTCGGTGTCGGTGTAGAAGGCGCGCAGCAGCCGCGCCTTGATTTCGGCCGCCAGCGCGGGCGGTGCCTCGGGGTGCCGGGCCAGCCAGTGGTCGCCGCGCAGGGCGTCGAGGATTTCCAGGATGGGTTCGGTGCCGTATTCGAGCGCGATGCCGGTGTATTCGGCCTGCGGCGCGGCGTCGTCGATGGCCGACCACATCAGGCCGGTCAGCAGAGCGCTGGTGGACGAGCCGTCGTAGATCGACGTCACCTGCGGGCCCCACCAGCGGCGCGCCCGCGCCACGCCGGCGGCGTCGTTGCCGCCGGCCCAGATGCGCTCGCCCACGCCGTTGGGGCCCAGGCCGGTGTGCAGGTCGATCCAGGCCACGCGGCGCGCGTGGCCGGCGTGCCGGGCCAGCACGCCGCGCAGCGTCTGGTGGCTCCAGGTGGGGGCCTGGCCGCCGTAGAACAGGCCTTCGGGAAATTCGTGCTGACCGCCCGAGATGGCCGCCTGCCAGGCGGCCACGCCCTCGCGGTCGATGAAGTCCTGCACGGCGGCGCGGTTGGCGGCGTCGGGCGGCCACACCGGCGGCAGCAGCAGCGGCTGCACGCGGCGGTAGGCGGCGTTGACCGGCAGCGGCCGCCTGAAGTCCTGGAAGTTGCGGTTCAGGTCCACCCCTTCCTGCGTCACGCGCCGCAGGTGGGAGAAGCCGTAGGGGTTGAGCGCGTGCAGGTAGAGCACGGCCACGCCGGCCTCGCGCGCCTGCTGGCGCCAGTCGGCGTCGTGCAGGGCGAACACCTGCACGCCCGAACCGCAAAAGCCCTCGACCCCGTGGCAGGCGCTGCTGACGATGAGCAGGCGCTCGCTTTGCGCGTCGCCGTCCAGTGCCACGTCCAGTGCCAGCACCTCGCCGTCACGGCCGGGCAGCGGGTGGCGGTGGCTCTCGATCTGCGTGCCGGCGCTGGCCGCCGCTTCGAGGAACTTGACGCGCGCCTGCGCGTAGCTGGCCGCGAAGGCCTGGGGGATCGGGATCATGGCGGGCTGGCCGGATCAGCCCTTGCGGGGCATGGGGCGGTCGGCCGGCGGCTGGTGCGCCAGCCACTGCTGCGCCAGTTGCACCCAGTAGGTGCCGCCCAGCGGGATCAGCTCGTCGTTGAAGTCGTAGTGCGGGTTGTGCAGCGTGCAGGGGCCGGCGTCGTGGCCGCCGCCGTCATAGCGGCCGCGGTGCGCGCCCATGCCGTTGCCGATGAAGCAGTAGGCACCGGGCTTTTCCAGCAGCATGTAGGAGAAGTCCTCGGCGCCCAGCGTGGGCTCCTGCGGCACGGCGTTGCCTTCGCCGACGATGCCGGCCATCACGCGGCGGCAGAACTCGGCCTCGTAGGGGGTGTTGATGGTGGGGGGGTAGTTGCGCGTGAACTCGAACGCGCACTGCGCGCCGAAGGCGGCGCTGACGCCCTCGGCGATGGCCTTCATGCGCTGCTCGATCAGGTCCAGCGTCTCGAAGCTGAAGGTGCGCACCGTGCCCTGGATCTCGCACGCATCGGGCACCACGTTGGTGGCCTCGCCGGCGTGGATCATGGTGACCGAGATCACGCCCGGGTCCACCGGCTTCTTGTTGCGCGAGACGATGGTCTGCAAGCCCAGCACCACCTGGCAGGCGATGGGCAGCGGGTCGATGCCGGTGTGCGGCAGGGCGGCATGGCCACCCTTGCCGGTGATGACGATCCTGAACTCATTGCTGGAGCCCATCACCGGCCCGGCCGAGATGGCGAACTTGCCGGCGTCCATGCCCGGCCAGTTGTGCATGCCGAAGACGGCTTCCATGGGGAACTTCTGGAACAGGCCGTCGTGGATCATCTCGCGCGCGCCGCCGCCGCCTTCCTCGGCCGGCTGGAAGATCAGATAGACCGTGCCGTCGAACTCGCGCGTGGCCGCCAGGTGCTGGCCGGCGGCCAGCAGCATGGCCACGTGGCCGTCGTGGCCGCAGGCGTGCATCTTGCCCTGGTGCCGGCTGGCGTGGGCGAAGGTGTTGAACTCGGTCATCGGCAGCGCGTCCATGTCGGCGCGCAGGCCGATGGCGCGGCCCGACTTGCCGCCGTCGCGCCCGTGCACGATGCCGACCACGCCGGTGGTGCCCATGCCGCGGTGGATGGGGATGCCCCAGGCCGTCAGCCGGGCCGCCACCAGGTCGGCGGTGCGCACCTCCTCGAAGCACAGCTCGGGGTGGGCATGGATGTCGCGCCGCAGTTCGGTGATGGCCGCGGCCTGCGCCAGGAGGGGTTCGATCAGCTTCATGGCGCCAGTCTAGCCGTTGGCGTGGGCGGGCGCACGGCTTTCTTATTCATATCAAAAATGATAGCTATTGGCGCAGGTGGGTCGGGCGACAGGACCTCATTGGCTTGCCCGTTGCCGCATCAGGGTGCTCTTGCCGAACAGGCTTTCCACCAGGTCGACGGCCAGTTCGGCCGTGCGGTTGCGGCTGTCGAAGGCCGGGTTCAGCTCGACGATGTCCAGCGAGCCCAGCCGGCCGCTGTCGGCCACCATCTCCATGCACAGCTGCGCCTCGCGGTAGCCGGGGCCGCCGCGCACCGTGGTGGCCACGCCGGGGGCGATGTCGGGGTCGAGGAAGTCCACGTCCAGGCTGACGTGCAGGTGGGTGTCGGCGTCCATGCCGGCCAGGCAGCGCGCCATCACCTCGCGCATGCCCAGCTCGTCGATGGCGCGCATGTCGAACACCTCAATGCCGGCTTCGTGCACCAGGCGCTTTTCGCCGGCGTCGACGCTGCGGATGCCGATCTGGCGCAGCTCGTGCGCGCGCAGCGCCGGTTGCTGGCGCGAGAAGCCGCCGATCGCCACCAGCTCGGGCGGCCCGTCGCCAAACAGGCTGGCCACCGGCATGCCGTGCAGGTTGCCGCTGGGCGTGAGCGCGGCGGTGTTGAAGTCGGCGTGGGCGTCGAACCACAGCACGCGCAGCGGGCGCCCCCGCGCGCGCGCGTGGCGCGCCACGGCGCTGATGGAGCCGATGGCCAGGCTGTGATCACCGCCCAGCAGCAGCGGCAGCCGGCCGGCGTGCAGCGTGGACAGCACGGCCTCGTGCACCGCCAGGTTCCAGGCCGTCACCTCGGGCAGGTGGCGAAAGCCCCGCACCGGCGGCAGGCCGGGGTTGGGCGGGCCGGGCAGGTTGCCGGCGTCCAGCACGTCGGCGCCCTGCTCGCGCAAGGCCTGCGCCAGGCCGGCCACGCGCAGCGCTTCCGGTCCCATGCTGGCGCCGCGCGCGCCGCCGCCGACGTCGGTGGGCGCGCCGATCAGGGTGATGGCTGCGGGCGGGGTGGAGGCGGTGTCCAAGGCGGGGCTCCTGGTGCGTGGGCGGCGTGGCGCGATCTTCGCACGGGCGCCGGCCGGGTTCCATAATGGTTCGCGTTGTCGTGTCGGCGCCGGGCCCGAGGGCCCGGGCGCACTAAAAAGGGAGCTTCGCGATGTGGGTGCTGGTGCTGGGTCTGCTGATTTTCCTCGGGGTGCATTCGGTGCGCATCGTGACCGACGACTGGCGCACGCGCGCCATCGCTCGCCTGGGCGCGCCGCGCTGGAAGGGGCTGTATTCGCTGCTGTCGCTGCTGGGCCTGGTGCTGATCGTCTGGGGCTGGGCGTTGGCGCGGCGCCAGCCGGTGCCGCTGTGGGTGCCGCCCGCCGGTCTGCGGCACCTGAACTCGCTGTTCACGCTGGCGGCCTTCGTGCTGCTGGCGGCGACCTACGTGCCGCGCAACCACTTCAAGGCCGCCCTGCACCACCCGATGGTGCTGGGCGTGGCGCTGTGGGCGCTGGGGCACCTGCTGGCCACCGGCACGCTGGCCAACGCCGTGCTGTTCGGCGCCTTTGCGCTGTGGGCGTTGCTGGACTGGCGCGCCGCGGTGGCGCGCGACCGCGCGCAGGGCACGGTGTACCCGCCGGGTCGGGCGGGCGCCACGCTGCTGGCGCTGGTGGCGGGCGTGCTGGCCTGGGCGGCGTTCGCGTTCTGGCTGCACGCGGCCTGGGTCGGGGTGGCACCGCTGGCGGCCGCGCGATGACCGCGGGCCGTGGCGCGGATCCGGACGTCGCGGACGGCCGCGCCGTGCTCGCGCCATGACGGCGCCCCGCCGCGGCGCCGGCCTGCCGCGGATCGACCCGGCGCGCTGCACCGGCTGCGGCTGGTGCGTGGCGGTGTGTGAGCCGCACGTGCTGTCGCTGCAGGCCGGCGCCGGTCGCAAGACCTCGACGCTGGATGACGCGGCCGCTTGCACCGGCTGCGCCTTGTGCGCGCTGCGCTGCCCGTTCGACGCCATCCGCATGGTGCGGCGCGCGCCGGGGTCTTCGGATTCGGTATGAATTTGATAGCTGCTGGCGCTGATTGCGCGCCGGCTTCAGTTGAAAAACACCGATAATCCGGCCATGCTGGACATCGAAAACCCCTCCACCCACGACACCACCCGCATCGACGACACGCGCATCCGCGCCGTGCGTCCGCTGCTCACCCCGGCCCTGCTCGAAGAGTGGCTGCCCGCGCCCGACGTCGCGCAGGACCTGGTGGAAGCCAGCCGCGCCGCCATCTCGCGCGTGCTGCACGGCCAGGACGACCGGCTGGTGGTGGTGGTCGGGCCCTGCTCCATCCACGACCACGACCAGGCGCTGGACTACGCCCGCCGCCTGAAGGCCGAGGCCGAGCGCCACGCCGACGAGCTGCTGGTGGTGATGCGCGTGTACTTCGAGAAGCCGCGCACCACCGTGGGCTGGAAGGGCTACATCAACGACCCGCACCTGGACGGCAGCTTCGCCATCAACGAAGGCCTGCGCATGGCGCGCCAGCTGCTGCTGGACGTGCTGGCGCTGGGCCTGCCGGTGGGCACCGAGTTCCTGGACCTGCTGAGCCCGCAGTTCATCAGCGACCTGGTGAGCTGGGGCGCCATCGGTGCGCGCACCACCGAAAGCCAGAGCCACCGCCAGCTGGCCAGCGGCCTGTCCTGCCCGGTCGGCTTCAAGAACGGCACCGACGGCGGCGTCAAGGTGGCGGCCGACGCCATCGTCGCCGCGCGGGCGCCGCACGCCTTCCTGGGCCTGACCAAGATGGGGCAGGCGGCGGTGTTCGAGACGCGCGGCAACGACGACTGCCACGTCATCCTGCGCGGCGGCAGGCAGCCCAACTACGCCGCCGCCGACGTCGAGGCCGCCTGCGCCCTGCTGCGCGCCGCCGGCCTGCGCGAGCAGGTGATGATCGACTGCTCGCACGCCAACTCCAGCAAGCAGCACCGCCGGCAGATCGAGGTGGCGCGGGACGTGGCGGCGCAGCTGGCGGCGGGCGAGCGCCGCGTCATGGGCGTGATGATCGAAAGCCACCTGGAAGAAGGCCGCCAGGACATCGTGCCCGGCCAGCCGCTGCGGCGCGGCGTCTCGGTCACCGACGCCTGCATCAGCTTTGACCAGACCGTGCCGGTGCTGCAGACCCTGGCGGCGGCGGTGCGGGCGCGCCGCGCCACTTGATCGGCTAGCGCCGACGGCCCGGCGGGCGCCGGCGGCGGCGCTACAGTGTGGTGTCCACCCAATGGGTTCACGAGGAGCATCACATGGTTCTGCTACGTCGATTCAGCGCCGCCGCAGCCGCCGTCAGTTGCCTGGCAGGGCTGGGCGGTTGCGCCCAGCCGGCCCCGGGCGCCAGCGCACCCGCCGCGCAGGTCAGCGCAGCGGCGGCTCGCAGTCCGGATCAGGCCCTGCTGGCCGCCGCGCAGGCTGAAAAGGCGGCCACCATCAAGACACTGGAGCGCCTGGTCAACATCGAAACCGGCACCGGCGACGCCCAGGGCATGGCCGCCATGGCCGAGCTGCTGGAGGGCGAGTTGCGCGCGCTCGGCGCCACCGTCACGCGCCACCCGGCGGCCGAGGGCCGGGTGGGCGACAACATCGTCGGCCGCATCCCGGGCAAGGGTGGCAGGAAGCTGCTGCTGATGGCGCACATGGACACGGTGTACGTCAGGGGCACGCTGGCCAAGGCCCCCTTCCGCATCGAAGGCAACAAGGCCTACGGTCCGGGTATCGCCGACGACAAGGGCGGCGTGGCCGTGATCCTGCATGCGCTGAAGCTGCTGAAGGCCCGCGGCTTCGACGGCTTTGGCGAACTGACGGTGATGTTCAACACCGACGAGGAGATGGGCTCCTTCGGCTCGCGCGCGCTGATCCAGCAGCTGGCGGCGCAGGCCGACGAGGTGCTGTCGTTCGAGCCCACGGCGGCCGGGCGCGAGGGGCTGACGCTCGGGACATCCGGCATCGTCTATTACCGCGTCGGCGTCAAGGGCCTGGCGGCGCACGCCGGCGCCAACCCCGAACTGGGCGTGAACGCCGCGGTGGAAGGCGCCGACATCATCGCGCGCACGATGGATCTGGACGACAAGACGCGCGACCTGCGCTTCAACTGGACCATCTTCCAGTCCGGCGACAAACCCAACATCGTTCCCGACGCCGCCAAGCTGGAAGCCAACATCCGCTACGCCCGGCCCGAGGACCTGGACCAGCTGCTGAAGACGCTGGAGGCGCGCATCCAGGGCAAGAAGAAGCTGCCCAAGTCCGAAATCACCATCGCGCCCGAGCGCGGCCGCCCGGCCTTCAACGCGGGCGAGGGCGGGCGCCGGCTGGTCGATCAGACCGTAGCCATTTACAAGGAGGCGGGCGGCGCCCTGACCGTGATCCCGCGCACCGGCGGCGGCACCGACGCGGCCTATGCCGCGCTGTCGGGCAAGCCCGTCATCGAAAGCCTGGGTCTGCCCGGCTTCGGCTACCACAGCAACCAGGCCGAATACGTCGACCTGGACGCCATCCCGCGGCGCCTGTACCTGGCCACGCGGCTGATCATGGATTTGTCCAACCAGAAGTGACGCGACCATGCTCCTGACCGAAGACCAACGCCTGATCCGCGACGCCGTGCGCGCCTTCGCGCAGGAGCAGCTGTGGCCGCACGCGCCGGCCTGGGACAAGGCGCACGCCTTTCCGGCCGAGGCGCACCAGGGCCTGGCGCAACTGGGCGCCTACGGCATCTGCGTGCCCGAGGAATACGGCGGCGCCGGCCTCGACTACCTGACGCTGGCCCTGGTGCTGGAAGAGATCGCCGCCGGCGATGGCGGCACCAGCACCGCCATCAGTGTCACCAACTGCCCCTTCAACGCCATCCTGATGCGCTATGGCAACGAAGCGCAGAAGCAGCAATGGCTGGCGCCCGCCGCGCGCGGCGACTACCTGGGCGCCTTCGCGCTGACCGAGCCGCACGTGGGCAGCGACGCCAGCAGCCTGCGCACCACGGCGCGGCGCGAGGGCGGCGACTACGTCATCAACGGCGTCAAGCAATTCATCACCAGCGGGCAGAACGGCCACGTGGCCATCGTCATCGCCGTCACCGACAAGGCCGCGGGCAAGCGCGGCATGAGCGCCTTCATCGTGCCCACGCACCGGCTGGGCAACGCCGGCTGGCAGGTGGCGCGGCTGGAAGACAAGCTGGGCCAGCACAGCAGCGACACGGCGCAGATCAACCTCATCGACTGCCGCGTCCCGGCCGCCAACCTGATCGGCGAGGAGGGCGAGGGCTACAAGATCGCGCTGTCGGCGCTGGAAGGCGGGCGCATCGGCATCGCCGCCCAAAGCGTGGGCATGGCGCGCAGCGCGCTGGAGATGGCGATTGCCTACGCCAAGGAGCGCGAGAGCTTTGGCACCGCCATCATCCACCACCAGGCCGTGGCCTTTCGCCTGGCCGACTGCGCCACGCGGCTGGAAGCGGCGCGCCAGCTGATCTGGCACGCCGCGTCCTTGCGCGACGCCGGTCAGCCCTGCCTGAAGGAAGCGGCCATGGCCAAGCTGTTCGCCACCGAGACCGCCGAGGCCGTGTGCAGCGCCGCCATCCAGACCCTGGGCGGCTACGGCTACGTGAGCGACTTCCCGCTTGAGCGCATCTACCGCGACGTGCGCGTGTGCCAGATCTACGAAGGCACCAGCGACGTGCAGAAGATCATCATCACGCGCGCGCTGTGAACGCCGCCCGGCGCGCCCGCTCAGCCGGCGCCGCGCCCTGCCCCTGCGGCGGCCGCCCGGCCGGGGCGCCGTTCGAAGCCTGCTGCGGGCGCTACCTGGGCCACTTCGACGATGCCCCGGCGCCCGACGCCGAGGCGCTGATGCGCTCGCGCTACAGCGCCTTCGTGCGGCAGGACGCGGCCTACCTGCTGGCCACCTGGCACCCGTCCACGCGGCCGGCGCAGCTGGCGCTGGAGCCTGGCACGCACTGGCTGGGACTGGCGGTACACGCGCACCGCCTGCTGGACGACACCCGGGCCGAGGTCGAGTTTGTCGCCCGCTCGCGCACGGGCGGCGGGCCCGCCACGCGCCTGCACGAGCGCAGCCGCTTCGTGCGCGAGAATACGCGGGGCGCCTGGCGCTGGTTTTATGTGGACGGTGATTTTCTGTAGATATTTTTCGCGCTTTGCGCTCGTCCATCCAGCGTCAGCAGCTACAAAAACATGAGTGATTTCAGCGCGTACGGAGTGCGCACACGATGAAGGTCCTGATTCTGGGCGCCGGCCGCGTGGGCGAGAGCGTGGCCGAAACGCTGGCATCCGAAGCCAACGACATCACCGTCATCGATCCCAGCCCCGAGCGCCTGCGCGTGCTGGAGGACCGGCTGGAGCTGCGCGGCGTGGCCGGCAACGGCATCCAGCCCTCGGTGCTGCGCCACGCCGGCGCCGACGACTGCGACCTGTTCATCGCCTGCGCCGACCTGGACGCCACCAACCTGGTGGCCTGCAAGGTGGCGCACGACGTGTTCGGCATCCCCACCACCATCGCGCGACTGCGCCTGCCCGACTTCCGCCAGGACGACCGCCTGCTGGGACCGGAGGGTTTTGCCGTCAGCCGCGTGATCTGCCCCGAGGCCTCGGTGACGCGCACCATCCACGAGCTGATCGAGCACCCCGAGGCGCTGCAGGTGTTGCAGTTCTCCCAGGGCCGCGCGCACCTGGTGGCGGTGCGGGTGGCGGCCGGCAGCGCGCTGGACGGGCGCAGCATCGCCGAGTTCGTCGCCCGGGTGCCCGACGTGCCCATGCGCCTGGTGGCGGTGTACCGGCGCGACGAGGAAACCCCTTGCGAGGCCGGCACGCGCGTGCTGGCCGGCGACGAGGTGTTCGTGCTGGTGGCGCGCGAGCACGTCAACGCCGCGCTGGCGGCCATCGGCCCGCGTGAGCGGCCGGTGCAGCGCGTGATGATCGCCGGCGGCGGCAAGGTGGGGCTGGGCGTGGCGCGCTCGCTGGTCGGCCTGTGCGAGGTCAAGCTGATCGAGAAGGACCGCGCGCGCTGCCAGTACCTGGCCGGCGAGCTGCCCAGCCAGACGCTGGTGCTGCAGCGCGACGCCGCCGACGAGGAGCTGCTGCTGGCCGAGCACGTGGGCGACATGGACTTGTTCATCTCGCTGACCAGCGACGACGAGGACAACATCATGTCCGCCCTGCTGGCCAAGCGCATGGGCGCGCGCCGCGTGATGGCGCTGATCAATCGCCGCGCCTACGCCGAGCTGCTGCAGGGCAGCGCCATCGACCTCATCATCTCGCCGGCCGACGCGGTGATCGGCGAGCTGCTGGCGCACGTGCGCCGCGGCGCGGTGGCGGCCGTGCACAGCCTGCGCCGCGGCGTGGCCGAGGCGCTGGAGGGCGTGGCCCACGGCGACGCCCGCACCTCGCGCCTGGTGGGGCGGCGCATCGAGCAGCTGGAGCTGCCGGCCGGCGCGCGCGTGGGCGCCATCGTGCGCGGCGAGGGCGAGGCCGGCCAGGTGCTGGTGCCGCACCACGACACGGTGATCGAGGCCGACGACCACGTCATCATCTTCGTGCCGCACAAGCGCCTGCTGCCGCAGGTGGAAAAGCTGTTCCAGGTGCGCGCCACCTTCTTCTGAGAGCCGCCGACATGCAGATGCTGATGCGTCGCCACGTGCACGTGCTGCTGGTGCTGTCGTGGCTGATCATGGGCTTTTCGCTGGCCTTCCTGGTGCCGGCGGCGTGGAGCCTGTTCGGCGACCAGTACCGCCAGGCCCATGTGTGGCTGCTGGGCTTTGGCGGCACGCTGGGCGCCGGCGCCCTGCTGTGGGCGCTGACGCACCGCTACAAGCGCGAGCTGACGGTGAAGGACGGCTTCCTGCTGGTCAACCTGGTGTGGACGGTGCTGCCCGCGCTGGCCGCCGTGCCGCTGATGTTCACCGTGCCCGGCATCAGCTGGACCGACGCCTACTTCGAGGCCATGAGCGGGCTGACCGCCACCGGCGCCACCGCGCTGGCGGGGCTGGACCTGCTGGACCCGTCGGTCAACATCTGGCGCTGCTTCCTGCAGCTGATCGGTGGCCTGGGCATCATGCTGCTGGCGGTGGCCGTGCTGCCCTTCCTGGGCCTGGGCGGCATGCAGCTGTTCAAGGCCGAGATGCCCGGCCCGATGAAGGACACGCGCCTGACGCCGCGCATCGCCGAAACCGCGCGCGGCCTGTGGGGCGTGTACTTCGTGCTGTCGATCACCTGCCTGCTGGCCTACCGCTGGGGCGGCATGAGCTGGGACGACGCCTTCATGCACATGTGCACCACGGTCGGGCTGGGCGGGCTGTCCTCGCACGACCAGAGCTTCGGCTACTGGAACTCACCCACGCTGGAATGGCTGGCGGTGCTGTACATGTCGCTGGCCGGCATCAGCTTCGCGCGCTACTTCATGGTGTGGCGCACGCGCTCGCCGCGGCCGCTGTGGCGCGACGCCGAGGTGCGCGCCTACGTGCTGGTGCTGCTGGCGGCGATCGCGGTGGTGTGGGGCATCCTGCTGCGCCAGGGCCAGCACGTGGACGCCGGCCACGCGCTGCGCGACGCGGCGTTCCAGGTGGTGTCGGTGGCCACCACCACCGGCTATGCCACCACCGACTACCTGCTGTGGCCCACCTTCGTGCCGGTGCTGATGCTGTTGCTGGGCGGCATCGTCTCCTGCGCCGGCTCCACCGGCGGCGGCATCAAGATGGTGCGCGTGCTGATCCTGGCCAAGGTGGCCTCGCACGAACTGGTGCGGCTGATCCACCCGCGCGTCGTCAATCCGGTGACGCTGGGCGGCATGACCGTGCCGGGGCGGGTGATCGGCGCCGTCATCGCCTACATGCTGGCCTATGGCGCCACGCTGGTCGGGCTGTCGCTGCTGATGCTGGCCAGCGGGCTGGACGTGGTGACGGCGGTATCGGCCATCATCGCCTGCCTGAACAACATCGGCCCCGGCATGGGCAAGGTCGGGCCGGCCAGCAACTACGCCGTGCTGACCGATTTCCAGATCTGGCTGTGCAGCCTGGCCATGATGCTGGGGCGGCTGGAGCTGCTGTCGGTGATGGTGCTGTTCACGCCGCAGTTCTGGAGGAGGTAGTAGGCTCCCCCTGAGCCGCTGCGAGGCTTCCCCGCTCTCCTGGGGGAGGGGGGACGCAGCCAGTGACCGGCGCAGGCCCGGCCACGGCGGCCCTGGGTTGGCCTGCCGCGCAGGCCGTTCGAGCCGCGGCTTGTGAGCGAAATATGGATCCAGCGCGCCATGGATGCGCGCAAGCAGCTATGAAATTTGAAGCTATCTTGTTCGACTGCGACGGCGTGCTGGTGGACAGCGAGCCCATCACCCACGGCGTGCTGCGCGAGCTGCTGGCCGACAGCGGCTGGGACATGCCGCTGGCCGAGTGCATGCGCCACTTCATCGGCCGCACCGTGCGAAGCCAGGCGGCGCTGATCGAGGCGCGCACCGGCCGGCCGCTGACCGATGCCTGGATGGCCGAGTTCTACGTCCGCCGCGATGCCCGCCTGCGCCAGCAGCTGCAGCCTATCGACGGGGCGGCGCGGGCGGTGCGCGCCGCCCACACGCTGACCGGCGGACGCATCGCCTGCGCCTCGGGCGCCGACCGCGGCAAGCTGGTGCTGCAGCTGGCCCACACCGGCCTGGCGCCATGGTTCGGCCCGCACGTGTTCAGCGGCCACGAGCTGCCGCGCAGCAAGCCCTTTCCCGACGTGTACCTGGCCGCCGCCGCGGCGCTGGGCGCGGCGCCCCGGCGCTGCCTGGTGATCGAGGACACGCCCACCGGCATCCAGGCCGGCGTGGCCGCGGGCGCCACCGTGTGGGCCTACTGCCCGCGGCCGGATGAGGCCGACGCGCTGATCGCTGCCGGCGCGCACGCCCTGTTCGATTCGATGGCCGGGCTGCCGGCGCTGTGGCAGGCCGGGCGCGCGCCGCGGTCGGCCTAAGATGCGCCCATGAGCGATACCCCCACCCCCGCGCACCTGGCCGCCACCGACGCCATCGACAGCCAGCATCCGGCCGTGCAGGACTTCGTGCGCCAGCACGACCGTGGTGCCAGCCAGCGCGAGCGCGCCGTGGCCCTGACGCACGCCGTGCGCGACGCCTTCCGCTACGACCCCTACCGCATCGACCTGTCGCCGCAGGGCATGCGCGCCAGCACGGTGATTGCCAATGGCCATGGCTGGTGCGTGCCCAAGGCCACGCTGCTGGCGGCGGTGGCGCGCGCCGCCGGCATTCCGGCGCGCCTGGGCTTTGCCGACGTGCGCAACCACCTCTCGACCGAGCGCATGCGCCAGACGATGCAGACCGACCTGTTCATCTGGCACGGCTACGCCGAGCTGTGGCTGGAGGGCGCCTGGCGCAAGGCCACGCCGGCCTTCAACCTGAGCCTGTGCCAGAAGTTCGGCCTGCTGCCGCTGGACTTCGACGGCCTGCACGACTCCATCTACCACCCGTTCGACGAAGCGGGCAACCGCCACATGGAATACGTGAATGACCGCGGGACGTTCGATGACCTGCCGCTGGTGCGCATCGTGGCCGACTTCCACCGCGTGTACGGCAACTGGCTGCCGGCCGGCAGTCTGCGCAGCGACCTGGTGCAGGGCGACTTCCTGGCCGACGTGGCGCGCGAGACGGGCGCAGCGACAGACCGCCCTTGACGCGAACCCGTCGTCGAATGACGGACGATGAATGAGTGAAATAGGGCCCTCGCGCTTGCCTGACAAGCGCAAGGAGCTACTTATTCAATAGCAAACGGGGCTGCGTCACCACACCGCGACGCGGCCTCAGCCGGCGCGCCGCCGCCACAGCGCGAGCAGGGCCAGCGCCCACAGCCCCGCGCCCCAGGCCAGACCGGTGGCGCCGCCACCCTTGCCATCGTCCTGGCGGAAGGTGCTCGCGGTCACGTAGTTGTCGGCCGAGCGGCCCAGCGTGTCGGTCACCAGCAGGCGGAACACCCAGTCGCCGCGTGCATCCGGCAGGCTGACGCTGGCCACCGGCGCGCCGGCGTCGCGGATGCCGACCGGGCTGCCCGAGACCTGGCTCCACTGGTAGCTGGCGATGCTGGCGCCGGCCACCGCCGCGCTGCCCCGGCCGTCCAGCGTGACGGTGCTGCCGGCCGGCACGCTGCCGATGGGCGCGATCACCGCCGACGGGCTGGTGGCCAGTTGCAGCGCGCGGTCGGCGTCCAGCAGGCCGGGGCCGCAGGTCTCGCGCGTGCAGTTGCAGGCGCTGTTGAGCGGGGTGCTGGCGTTGCAGCTCGGGTAGGCCGCGCTGCTGGGGAACGGCCGCGCGCCGGACTGGATGCGCGACACCAGCTGCGCCGGCGTCAGCGCCGGGTTGACCGACAGCATCAGCGCCGCCACGCCGGCCGCCAGCGGCGTGGCGAAGCTGGTGCCGTCCTTGCTGTCGTAGATGGATTCGGCCGGGCCGCGCTTGCCGGCGTTGGAGGTGGAGTACAGCCGCGGGCCGCTGTCGGCGGCGCCCGGGCCGCCCGGCGCCATGATGCCGACGTTGGGGCCGTAGCTGGAGTAGTAGGTCTTCAGCCCGTCCTGGCGCACGGCGCCCACCGCCAGCACGCCGGCGCAGTCGGCCGGGCGGGTGAGCGGGCCGTTCTCGTTGCCCGCGGCCACCACCACCAGGCTGCCGGCCGCCGTGGCGTCGTCGATGGCGTTCTGATAGGTCGGCGTGCAGCTGGAGCTGCCGCCAAAGCTGACGTTGATCACCCGCGCCGGCGTCGGGTTGGCCGGCACGCCGCTGACTGGCAGGCCGGCCGCCCAGCGGATGCCGTCCACCACGTCCGACAGCCAGGCGCCGCACTTGCCCGACACGCGCACCGGCAGCACTCGCGTGTCCCAGCCCACGCCGGCCACGCCCAGGCCGTTGTTGGTGGCGGCGGCGATCTCGCCGGCGATGAAGCTGCCGTGCCAGGAGCTGTCCTCGGCCGGACACAGCGGGTAGCGCGCGCTGTTGGCTTCGGACGGGCTGATCCAGTCGCCCGGGTCGGAGGCATCGGCGTCGCGCCCGTTGCCGTCGTTGCTGGTGTCCAGGTCGCTGATCAGGTCATAGCCCGGCAGCAGCTTGCCGGCCAGGTCGGGGTGGCCGTACAGCGCGCCCGAATCCACCACCGCCACCACCGCCGCCGCGCTGCCGCGCGTGCGCTCCCAGGCCGGCGGCAGGTTGATGGCGGCCGCGCCGCCTTCAGCCGGCGTGCGCAGGTGCCACTGGATGCCGTCGGTGTAGTAGGGGTCGTTGGGCGCGGCCTGGCGCTTCAGGCGCACGTCGGGCTCGACGCGGGCCACCTGCGGGTTCAGGCGCACGCGGCGCTCGGCGTCCTGCACGGCGGTGCCGGTCAGCGGGGCGGCAAACGGCAGCAAGTGGGCGCGCGGGCCCACCGGCACCGCTGCCGTGGCGCTGGCCAGGCCGGCGTCGGCGGCCACGGCCTTCAGGCGCTCGCGCGTGGCCTGGGGCGATTCGCGCCCGCCGTCGGCCGGCGCCTTGAGCGTGACGATCAGCCCGCGCGCCACCATGGCGTCGGCGGCCTGGGCAGGCAGGCTGGCCAGCAGGGCGGCGCCCAGGGCCAGGACGGGGAGCAGATGGGGGCGAAGTGTGCGCATGCCGCGTTGTAGCACGCGGCTGGCGCGGCCGTGGACTTTTGTGCCGGGCGGGCCAGTGCGTACCATGCAGGCATGGAGATGCGGACCCTGCGCTATTTCATCGCCGTGCTGGAGGCGGGCAGTCTGTCGCGCGCCGCCGGCACGCTGTACATCGCCCAGCCCGCGCTGACGGCGCAGATCAAGAAGCTGGAAGACGAGCTGGGCGCGCAGTTGTTCGAGCGCTCGCATGTCGGCGTCACGCCGACGCCGGCTGGCCTGCAGCTCTACGAAGACGCGCGCCGCCTGCTGAGCGACGCCGAGGCGATGAGCGAACGCATCCGCCGCCTGCCCAAGGGGCCCGAGGGGTCGGTCACCCTGGCGCTGCCTTTCCTGCTGGCCTCGCTGCTGACCGGTCCGGTGCTGGCGCGGCTGGCGCGCACGCATCCCCGCATCCGGGTGTTCGTGCTCGATGACCTGAGCCTGCTGGTGCGCCAGGCGATGCTGGAGCGGCGCGCCGACATCGGCATCCTGGTTGACGCGCCGGTGGTGGAGGGCTTGCACTGCCGGCCGCTGGCGCGCGAATCGATCTATTTCTGTGGCCACGATGCCAGCGGCCAGGTGCGGCCGCTGCTGCGCGCGCCCCGTGGGCGCGGCGCGGCGACTGCCGCGGGCCACCAGCGCTGGCCCGAGATCGCCTTCGAGGTCGCTGCTCGTCAGCCGCTGTTGCTGCAGTCGCGGCGCTTTGCCATCCGGCGCGGCGTGGAAGAGGCCGCGGCGGCGCGCGGCGTGGTGCTCAACGTCGCGCAGGAACATGACTCCACGCGCGTGATTCGATCGCTCTACCTGAGCGGTGCCGGATTCACCTTCAGCCCGGCGTGTTCGCTGCCCGACGCGCCGCAGCGCGGCCCGGACTGGATTGCCGCGCGCGTGGTGCAGCCGGACTTGTCGCGCACCTACAGTCTGGCCACCGTCGCCGACAAGCCGCTCGGTGCCGCCGCGCAGGTGGTGCGCGATGCGCTGGCGCTGGAGGCGCGCACGCTGATCGAATCGGGGTTGTGGCAGGCCCGCTGGCTGGGCCCCCGCCTGGGCGGCGCGATACCCGCCTGAGAGGTTGAACGCCGCACCCGGTCGGCCATCAATCCGATTGATCGCCGCGCATCAGCAAACGGTATTTCCTCCTGCAGGCGATCTTCTGGGACAGTGACGGCATGCGCGGCGCCCTCGCCGCGCCGCCTTCCAGGAGACCGTCATCAACCCCTCAGACCTTCCCCTGCAGGCCACCGCCAGCCGTCCGGTGGCCAATGTCGGCGCGCTCGTCGCACGCTGCGCGCGGGCCCATGCGCGGCGCGTTGCCGTGCGCAGCGCCGAGCGCAGCGTCAGCTACGCCGAACTGGAACAGCGCTCCAACCGGCTGGCCAACGCCCTGCTGGGCCTGGGCCTGCAACGCGGTGACCGCGTCGGCATCTACCTGCCCAACGGCGTCGAGATCGTCGAGATCGAGCTGGCCTGCTACAAGGCGGGGCTGGTCAAGGCGCCGTTCAACGCCCGCCTGTCGCCTGCCGAGGTGGGCGAGATCGCCGCCAACAGCCAGGCCCAGGTGATCGTCACCACGGCCGGGCGGGCCGAGGCGTTTCGCCCCCACCTCCAAGGCCCGTTGCCGCGCCTGCTGCTTTTGGACGGCAGCGGCGACCAGGGCTACGAGGAGGTGCTGGCGCGCGCCAGTGATGTCTTCACCCCGGTGGCGGTGACCGTCGACGAGCTGGCGGTGCTGCACTACACCTCGGGCTCGTCGGGCGTGCTCAAGGCCGCCATGCAGACCTTCGGCAACCGGTTGGCGCAACTGCGCAAGTTCCTGGTTCGCTCCGACGCCCTGAGCGACGGCGGCATCCTGGGCCTGGTCGGTCCGGTCACCCACGCCTCGGGCATGCAGATGGTGCCGGCGCTGTGTAGCGGCATGACCATCCGGCTGTTCTCGCATTTCGAGCCGGCGCGCTTCATTGCCGAGATGCGCGCCGAGCGCGTGACCCACACCTTCATGGTGCCGACCATGATCAGCATGCTGCTGGCCGAGCTGGAAGGCCAGTACCGCCCGCTGCCCGACCTGCAGCGTCTGGGCTACGGCGCGGCGCCGATGGCGCCGGCGCGCATCCTGCGTGCCATGGACGTGTTCGGCCCGGTGCTGGCGCAGGGCTACGGCGCGGGCGAAACCACCTCGGGCGTGTGCGCATTGACAGTCGCAGACCACCTGTACGCCCGCGCCGCGCGGCCCGAGCGGCTGGCCTCGTGCGGCCGCCCGCTGCTGGAGTGCGACGTGCAGATCCTGGACGACGACGGCCAGCCGGTGGCCACGGGCGAGGTGGGCGAGATCGTGGTCGGTGGCGAGGACGTGTTCGCCGGCTACTGGCGCGCGCCCGAGCTGACGGCCGAGGTGCTGAAGAGCGGCCGCTACCACACCGGCGATCTGGCGCGCATGGACGAGGAGGGCTACGTCTACATCGTCGATCGCAAGAAGGACATGGTGATCAGCGGCGGCTTCAACGTCTACCCGTCGGAGGTCGAGGCCGTGCTCTACCAGCACGCCGTCGTGCAGGACGCCTGCGTGTTCGCCGTGCCCGACGACAAATGGGGCGAGGCGGTGGCGGCGCAGGTGGTGCTGCGGGCCGGACAACAGCTAGATCCCGCCGTGCTCGACGCCTTCTGCGCCGAGCGCCTGGCCGGCTTCAAGCGGCCGCGCCACATCGAATTCGTCACCGAGCTGCCCAAGAACCCCAACGGCAAGGTGATGCGCAAGGCGGTACAGGCGCCCTACTGGGCGGGCCATGACCGGAAGGTGAATTGATATGGACACGATGAGCACTGTCGCGGCGCCGGCTTCGGCACCGATCTTTGGCGGCCCGTTCGAGGGTTCAGAGCGCGCCGCCGAGCTGGCACGCCAGGTTCAGGCCTTCCTGAACGGCGAGCTGGCCGAGCTGGCGCGCGCGCATGGCATCGGCCAGGAACAGGGCGCCAGCCGCGCGCTGTTGCAGCAGGTGTGGAAGCGCTCCCACGAACTGGGCTTCTACGGCATGACGCTGCCCGAGCAGATGGGCGGCCTGGGGCTGTCGGTGCTGGACCACGCGCTGGTCAAGGAGGCGATCTACGCCACCGGCTCGCCATTCGCGCCGCACGTGTTCGGCGAGCTCAGCGGACCGCCGCGCGTGGGCGCGCTGGCGCGCTTTGCCACGCCGCACCAGATGCAGCACTTCATCGGCCCGGTGGCCAGCGCCGACAAGGCGATCTGCTTCGCCCTGACCGAGGCCAACGCCGGCTCCGACGCCGGCGCGCTGGAAACCCGTGCCGTGCCCGACGGCGACGACTGGGTGCTGACGGGCCGCAAGCGCTTCATCTCCGGCTCGCCGTTCGCCGACTTCGCAGTGCTGATGGCGTCCACCGCCGCACAGCCCGGCACGGACCCGCGCCAGCGCGAGATCAGCGCCTTCTTCGTCGATCTGGACAGTCCCGGCGTGCGGCGCGAGTTCGGCTACAAGACCATGGCGGGTCAGCAGACGACGGGCGACATCGTGCTGGAGGGCGTGCGCGTGCCGCGCGCCAACCTCATCGGCGAGCGCGGCCGCGGCCTGGCGCTGGCGCTCGGGCGCATCACCGTCAACCGCCTGCTGCACTGCCCGGCCATGGTCGGCCTGGCGCAGGTGGCGCTGCGCGACGCGCGCGACTACGCCTTGCAGCGCCAGCAGTTCGGCCGTGCCATCGGCCAGTTCCAGGCCATCGGGCACATGCTGGCCGACATGGCGACCGAGCTGGCGGCCGCGCGCGCGCTGATGATCCACGTCGCTCGTTTGCTGGACGCCGGCGCCGCCGGCCGCGCGGAAAGCTCGATGGCCAAGCTGTTCTGCTCCGAAACCGCGTTCCGCGTCGCCGACCGCGCGGTGCAGATCCACGGCGGCGAAGGCATCGTGCAAGGCCGCCGGGTCGAATTCCTGTTCCGTGTGCTGCGCATGTACCGCGTGCTCACTGGCACCAGCGAGATACAGCGCAACACCATCGCCAAGGAGCTGCTGGAGCCGCCAGTGGCCACCTGAGCTGATCCCGAACACCCCGACACCACAGGAGACTTCACCATGCCTTGTCTTTCCCGCCGTCAACTGCTGGGCCGCTCGCTGGCGGCCTGCGCCTTGCCGCTGGGCGCCGCCAACGCCTGGTCGCAGGCGCCCTATCCCAACCGGCCGATCAAGTGGCTGGTGCCCTACCTGGCTGGCACCGCACCGGACAACAGCGCGCGCATGCTGGCCGAGGCGGTGGCGGCGGTGCTGGGCCAGCCGGTCGTGATCGAGAACCGCCCCGGCGCGGCCGGCAGCATCGGTACCCGGCTGGTGGCCAAGGCGCCGGCGGACGGCTACACGTGGCTGTATGCCGGCACGCCCATCGCGTCCAACATGCGCACCTACCGGAGTCCAGGCTACGACGCACTGAAGGACTTTCGGCATGTGGCGCGGCTGACCGCGTCCGAGGTCGGGTTGGTGGTCAACGCCGACTCCGACATCCGGAGCCTGGGCGACCTGCTGGCGCGTCTGAAGGCCAGGCCGGGCCAGGTCGACTACGCCTCCGGCGGCAACGGCACGCCCTCGCACCTGGGCATGGAGTTGCTGCTCAGCGCCACCGGCACGCAGGCCACGCACGTGCCGTACAAGGGGGCGTCGGAGCTGGTCAACGCGGTGCTGGGCAAGCAGGTGGTGTTCGGCATGCCGATCCTGTCGGTGGCCTATCCGTTCATTCAGGGCGGCAAGTTGCGCGCGCTGGCCGTCAGCGGGCAGGAGCGCAACCCCGCGTTGCCCCAGGTACCGACCTTCGCCGACCTGGGGGTGAAGGGGGTGGAGCTGACCTCCTGGGGTGGTGTTTCGGTGCCGGCGGGCACGCCGGACGACGTGACCGCGCGCATCCATGCGGCGTTCACCCAGGCGCTCAACAGCCCCGAGCTGGTCGCGCGGCTGGAGCAGCAGGGCGGACGCGTGCGTGTGCTCGGCTCGGCAGACTTCGTCCGCAGCATCGAGCAGGAGATGAAGACCACCGAAGCGATGATGAAGAGGGTGGGGCTGGAGCCCAACTGAGCCTCGAATCGACCGTCGTCACCCGCAGCGCCAGATCGCATGACCCAGGCTGCCCCTGGCGCGGGGATCGTGACGCGCTGAAAGCCTGCGTCGGGCCCGGTGCCCGGTCGCTGGCGGCGTCATCCGAATCACCCGGGCACGCCACGAATGCTATTAATTAAATAGCTGTTGGCGCTTTCCAGTCAACGGATGCGGCGTAAAATGGTCGTGAGCAGGTTGCAGTGCCATTGCGCGCCGGCCGTTCCGCGCCGCCCACCTGAACAGGAGCCCTCATCATGATCCACGTCGTCGCCGTCATCACCGCCAAGCCCGGCCTGCGGGCGCGGGTGCTGCAGGCCTTTGCCGCCAATCGCTCGGCCGTGCTGGCCGAAGCGGGCTGCATCGAATACGGCGCTGCTGTCGATGCCCAAGGCCTGCCACCGTCCAGGGGCAGCTTTGGCGAGGACAGCTTCGTGGTGATCGAGAAGTGGGCCACGCTGGCCGACCTCCAGGCCCACGCCGCCTCGCCGCACACGCAGGCCTATGGCGCGCAGACCCGGGACTGGGTGGCCAGCCGGGTGATTCATGTGCTCGAGCCGGTGCAGTGAGCCCTTGGCGGCCCGCCTTGCCGCGTCCGGCGGCGGGGGGGCGGGTCAGGGCGCCGGCCTGGCCGGCGTTCGCGGGCGCAAGTGCCCACCCAGCCCCAGCCCGTCACGCATGTTGAGCCCGATCAGCACCAGGTTGGTGGCGCCGGCGATCAGCTCCAGGCCCTGCAGGGCGTAGAACGCGCCGTCGAACCGGCCGCCGTCGGCCATGCCGGCGAGGACGAACGCGCAGGGCAGCAGCACCAGCAGCCCGTTGGCGGCGATGACCTTCATGCGGCGCGCCTTCACCGTCACCAGGCGCCCGCGGCGCTGGCGCGCCAGCGCGAAACCGCTCGCGCCGGTCGCGGCCATGGCGGGAATCAACAGCCACATGGCGCGCAGGATGCCGTGCTTGACCGCGGCGACGGCTTGTGACGACAGGAACAGCTCCGACACGAGCGTCGAGATCCAGAAGGTGCCGATGCACAGCAGCGCCACGGCGCCGGCAAAGGCATGCAGTTTCGATTTCATGGGGCCTCCGATAGCTCAATGGTTGAAAGCTGTTGCCGCAGGGTTTCCAGCGTCTGACGTGCCACCAGGGCTTCGGCCGGTGAGATCTGGCGCGCCAAGTCGGCGGCGCGGGCCAGCCATGCCGCTTCCGCGCGGGCGTAAAGCTGCTGTCCGCGTGGGGTGAGGACGTAGCGCGGCGAGCGCCGGTGGGCCGGGTTGGGCTGCGCTTGCACCAGGCCTTGTTCGAGCAGCAGGTTCAACTGCTTTTGGGCACCCTGACGCGTCACGCCCATGGCGTCACCGACTTGGGGCGCCGTCAGGGGCGTGCCGGCCAACGCGAGCGCACCCAGCATCTGCCAGCGTGCGCTGGTCAGGCCCAGCGGCGCCACCAAGGCGTCGCCCCACTGAAGCAGTGTCCCATGCAGCCGGAACACCGTCAGCGTCAGCGTCGTCAGTGCCGTCACTTCGGCGCTGACCCCCGGCTCATGGGTGCGTGTCGTGGGTGTCGCATTCATATTGACAACCAGTTTCCCATAATCGCAACCGGTTGTCAATAGAGGCGAAGATGCACCAGTCTGTGGCGCGCGCAAAAACAAAGCCCCTCGCTGCCGGAGCAGGAGGGGCCGGGGCGGGTGCGGGCCGGCGGCTTACTTGGCCATCACGCGTGCCATGTCCAGGCAGCGGTTGGAGTAGCCCCACTCGTTGTCGTACCAGCTCACCAGCTTGACGAAGGTGCTGTCCAGCGCGATGCCGGCTTCGGCGTCGAAGATGGAGCTGCGCGCGTCGTGGCGGAAGTCGGTGGCCACCACCTTGTCCTCGGTGTAGCCCAGGATGCCCTTGAGCTTGCCCGCGGACTGTGCCTTCATCTCGGCGCAGATCTCGGCGTAGCTGGCCGGCTTGTCCAGCTCCACCGTCAGGTCGACCACCGAGACGTCGGAGGTCGGCACGCGGAAGCTCATGCCGGTCAGCTTGCCCTTGAGGTCCGGCAGCACCACGCCGACCGCCTTGGCGGCGCCGGTGGAGCTGGGGATGATGTTCTCCAGGATGCCGCGGCCGCCGCGCCAGTCCTTGTTGCTGGGGCCGTCCACGGTCTTCTGCGTGGCGGTGGCGGCGTGCACGGTGGTCATCAGGCCGCGCTTGATGCCCCACTTGTCGTTCAGTACCTTGGCCACCGGGGCCAGGCAGTTGGTGGTGCAGCTGGCGTTGCTGATGATGGCCTGGCCGGCGTACTGCTCGTGGTTGACGCCGAACACGAACATGGGCGTGTCGTCCTTGCTGGGGGCACTCATCATCACCTTCTTGGCGCCGGCGTCCAGGTGCTTTTGCGCGGCTTCCTTGGTCAGGAACAGGCCGGTGGCCTCGATCACCACGTCGGCGCCGACCTCGCCCCACTTCAGGTTGGCGGGGTCGCGCTCGGCCGTCAGGCGAATCTTCTTGCCGTTGACGACCAGGGTGTTGCCTTCCACCGCGATGTCGCCGGGGAACACGCCGTGCACGCTGTCGTACTTGAGCATGTAGGCCAGGTAGTCGGGCTCCAGCAGGTCGTTGATGCCGACGACCTCGATGTCCTGATAGTTGGCCGCCGCCGCGCGAAATACCATGCGCCCAATGCGCCCGAAGCCGTTGATGCCGATCTTGATGGTCATGGTGCTTTCCTTTTTGCTAGTAAATTAATAGCTGTTTGCGCTTGCCCATCAAGCGCTGCATTGTGATTCGATCAAAAATTCAACAGCCGGACGCAGAGGGCGCGAAGGACTCGAGAAGGACGCAAAAAATTCAGGAATCCTTGAGTGACTCTTCTGCGTCGGCTGCGCCATCCCGGTGTCCTTTGCGCATGGGTGTTCTGCGCGTGTGCTCAACGGCGCCGCGCCAGCACCGCCCGCACTGTGTTCGCCACGTTCTCGGGGGTGAAGCCGAAGAAGTCGTACAGCTTGTCGGCCGGTGCCGATTCGCCGTAGCGGTCGATGCCGACCACCGCCGCGCAGCCGTATTTCCACCAGCCGCCGCTCACGCCCATCTCGACGGCGATGCGCGGCAGACCGGCCGGCAGCACGGCCTTCTGGTATTTCACGTCCTGGCGGTCGAAGGCGGTGGTGCTGGGCATGGAGACCACGCGCACGGCGATCTTCTGGCGCGCCAGCAGCTCCTGCGCCTTCAGCGCCAGCTGCACCTCGGAGCCGGTGGCCACGATCACGGCCTGCGCCTTGCGCCTCAGGCCCAGATCGGACGGCTCGCTCAGCACGTAGGCGCCGCGCGAGATGTCGCCCAGGTCGCGCTTGGGCAGGTAGGGCAGGTTCTGGCGGCTCAGCAGCAGCGCCGTGGGCATGTCGCGGTTTTGCAGCGCCACCGCCCAGGCCACCGTGGTCTCGGCGGTATCGGCCGGGCGCCACACGTCCAGCCCGGGCATCAGGCGCAGGCTGGCGGCGTGCTCCACGCTCTGGTGCGTGGGGCCGTCCTCGCCCAGGCCGATGGAGTCGTGCGTGAACACGTGGATCACGCGCTGCTTCATCAGCGCCGCCATGCGGATGGCGTTGCGGCTGTAGTCGCTGAAGGTCAGGAAGGTGCCGCCGTAGGGGATGAAGCCGCCGTGCAGCGTCACGCCGTTCATGATGGCGGCCATGCCGAACTCGCGCACGCCGTAGTTGATGTGGCGGCCGATGCGGCCGTCTGCGGTCTTGACCACCTGGCCCTGGGCGTCAAAGCGCAGGTCGGGCGTGGCGGCGGTCTTGGTCAGGTTGGAGCCGGTCAGGTCGGCGCTGCCGCCCAGCAACTCGGGCAGCCGCGCGGTGAAGGCCTCCAGCGCGATCTGGCTGGCCTTGCGGCTGGCCACGGTCTCGGCCTTGGTGTGCGCGTCGACGGCGGCGTCCACCGCCACCTGCGCGAACTGGCGCGGCAGCTCGCCGCGCAGGCGGCGCATCAGCTCGCCGGCCAGTTCGGGGTAGGCCGCCTGGTAGGCGGCAAGGCGCTGCGTCCAGTCGGCCTCGCGCGCCTGGCCGGCGGCGCGGGTGTCCCAGTCGGCCTGGATGTCGGCGGGGATCTCGAACGGCGCGCAGTCCCAGCCGAGCGCGGCGCGGGTGAGGGCGATCTCGTCGGCCCCCAGCGGCTCGCCGTGCGCCTTGGCCGTGTCCTGGCGGTTCGGGCTGCCCTTGCCGATGTGGGTCTTGCAGACGATCAGCGTCGGCTTGTCGCTGCTGCGGCGCGCCTGGGCGATGGCGCGATCGACGGCATCGACGTCGTGGCCGTCCACCGGGCCGATCACGCTCCACTGATAGGCGGCAAAGCGCGCCGGCACGTCGTCGACGAACCAGGGCGCAATCTGGCCGTCGATGCTGATGCCGTTGTCGTCGTACAGCGCGATCAGCTTGTTCAGTTTCCACGCGCCGGCCAGGGCGCAGGCCTCGTGGCTGATGCCCTCCATCAGGCAGCCGTCGCCCAGGAACACGTAGGTGTGGTGGTCGACGATGGCGTGGCCGGGGCGGTTGAACTCGGCGGCCAGCAGTTTTTCGGCCAGCGCCATGCCGACGGCGTTGGTCACGCCCTGGCCCAGCGGGCCGGTGGTGGTTTCCACGCCGGGCGTCAGCCCGACCTCGGGGTGGCCGGCGGTCTTGCTGTGCAGCTGGCGGAAGTCCTTCAGCTGCTGCAGCGGCAGTTCGTAGCCACTCAGGTGCAGCAGCGCGTACAGCAGCATCGAGGCGTGGCCGTTGGACAGCACGAAGCGGTCGCGGTCGGGCCACCGCGGGTTGGCCGGGTTGTGCTTCAGGTGCCGGGCCCACAGCGCCACGGCCATGTCGGCCATGCCCATGGGGGCGCCCGGGTGGCCCGACTTGGCGTGTTGTACGGCGTCCATGGCCAGGGCGCGGATTGCGTTGGCCATGCGGGAAGGATTTGCCATGGAGTGGCTCCAGAAGGGCGGTGCGGAAGGGGGAAACCCGCGATTTTACCGGCCGCCCCGCAGCCGGCGCAGCGGCGCGGCGTATGGCCCTGACGGGGTGGCAGCTGTCGCCTGCGGCACGCGCGGTGCGGCACGGCCGTGCCTGGGGCGCGTACAATTACGCGCTGCAAGTGCCATGTACCACGCAAGTTCCGAAGTTGCATTCCACCGTGCGACGCGCGCTGACTGGTGGGCACCACGAGATTGCCTGCTCCTCGGTTCCGTGATCGATGGCACGACTCGATACGCGTGTCGATTCCCTGTGCGATTTCGCTTGCCCTCTTGCCCTCGCTGCGACTGTGAGGGAGAGCTGACGTGATGTGCAGAACGGGGGGCTCGTAGGCATGGCGAAGAAGGAATTCATCCTTCAGGGCTTCACCGCAAAGACCTACAAGGAAGCGATTGCTCGGATCTTCGACGTTCCGAACATCGAGCGCGTCATTGTCAGCGTGGCTTTCGTGAACCGCAGCGGCGTCGAGCTGCTGGAGGCGCAGCTCAAGAAGCACAGGGCTAAGACTAAGGCCTTCATAGGCATCCGAAATGACATCACATCGACGCAGGGCGCAAAGCACCTGCTTGATCTGGGCATCTCTCTCTTCCTCGTCGATACCGGCTCAAGGTCTGTTCTCTTCCACCCGAAGCTGTATCTAGTGAAGGGTGCCGCTCATGCCCGACTAGTCATCGGCAGCGCGAACCTCACGATAGGTGGGCTTAACAACAACATCGAGGCCGGCTTCGCTATCGAGCTTGACCTCAAGAACGCCGACGAGAAGGCCCTTGTAGAGGGCATCGAGAAGGAGTTTGATGCACTGGCCAAGGATTACCCGGGCCACATCATCCCGGTCGCGAAGTCAGCAGAGCTTGACGCCCTCCAGGCGACAGGACGCCTCATTGACGAGATGACGACCTCGCCACCCCGGTCGGCGAGCGCGGCAACACCGCCAACGGGCGACACTCTCCCAAGAATCAAGCTGAAGGTAGTCCCCTTGCGCCGTGCTATGGCCGAGGCCAAGAAGGCGGCGGCAAAGCCGGCTGCGCCCCCGCCGGCAGCTAAGAAGGCCGCAGCCGCCGCGCCAGCCGCGCCGCCGCCAGCGACCGGTGTCGAGTACGAGCTTGTCTGGGAGAGCAAAGCACTAACCAGACGAGACCTGGATGTGCCGACCGGCGACACAACGCATCGCACGGGCTCAATCAATCTCGACAAGGGGCTTCTTGCGGAAGCCGTTGACCATCGTCACTACTTCCGGGATGAAGTGTTCTCCGACCTTGCTTGGGCACCTGGCCCACGCCCTAAAGTCGAGGAAGCCTATGCGAAGTTTCATCTCGTGCTAAAGGGCATCAGCTACGGTGAGTTCGACCTTCGCATCGGCCACAGTACCGACACTGCGGGGAAGATGTACCAGCAGAAGAACGCGATGACTCGCCTAAGCTGGGGGCCGATGCGCGAGTATGTGGCTCGCCCTGACCTCATCGGGCGAACACTCGCGCTCTATCGCGACAAGGCAGACCCGAAGCGCTTCGTCCTAGAAATCGACTAAGCAGCTTCCGAAGGTTCGACCTTCTCTTCGCTCGATGTGCGGTGCCTGCGATTGCGGAGGCGCATCCAGCCACTGAGGAGGCAATCTTGCTTCGCGCGGGACAGGCCAAGGCCGCCCAGCACCGCGCGCGAGTTCGCCTCAAGAACCTCCTGGGCGGACATCGCCGACCGGATTTGTCGGTCAAGCTCCTTCAGGTCGATGTGCTTCTTTGTCGGCAGCGGGAGCATCAGTTTTTCGATTTCAGAGGGAACCAGCTCCAGTACGCCACCCCCATAGTGCCGCCCTTCCAGCTCGGCGCTAAGGGCCGTCAGACCGTTGTAGAAGCAGCCGACAAGTTGTTCCGCCGATGTCCCCTTGAGCGTTCGGATGCGATAGGCCGTGTCCGTGGTGTAAGCCCCGATCTTGTTCAAGATGAGGCGCGGGAGGTCATGCGACCGCTTGAGCATCCCGATTTCTGTTGCGTACACCGATGGAACCTTGAACCACGGTGAGCGGATACGGCATTTGTAGCGGGTATGCAGCGCGTCGGCCTCCCCGGCCTCGATGTACGACTTCGCCTTCTTGTACTTCAGCGGCGCGTTGTCGGCGAACCACAGGAAGTTCGTCGGGTTGCCGGCCTTCGCATTGGCCGCGTGCCGCTCGGCGTCGTAGATGATGCCGGGGCAGTGCTCGCTTCGACCGAACATCGGATGTGCCCATCGCTCAAGGCCGTGCTTGCTCACGACATCATCAGTCACGAGGAAGAACTTGTTCGCTCCTGTGACGATGCCCACATCTACGTCGGCTACGTCTACGAAGCGATGCACATTCGGGTGGTTGCCGAGCCCATCAATCAGCTCGCGCGTCTCCTTGTCCAGCAGCGCGCGCGTCCACTTGCCGGCAACTGTCTTGCCGTTGATCGACTGCGGCGCGGCGAAGATCCGCGACGGTGATTCCCGCAGAAACTCTCGATCGCGCACCTCATAAATGCCGAGGCCTTCGGCCTTCTCCCGCTCATCCTTGCGTTTCTCGGCCAGCAACAACACTGCGCCTTGCAGAGTACCGGTGAACCACAGTTCTTCAGGGTCGATGAGGACCAGTCGGCGGCACTCTCGGCCGAGGTAGGAGCGCAGCGACTGCGCGTGCATCACATGGATGATTTCGGCTGGGACGACCATCGCCAGGCGACCACCAGGCCGAAGCATTCTCATGCTCGCCAAGATGAAGGGCACCCAGGCGTTGGTGTGCTTAGTGAACGGGAGGTCTAGCTCGCGGAAGACCTGCTCGGCCTTCACCTGGAACGGTGCAGGAAGGTACTGATAGCGCACGAAGGGCGGGTTCCCCACGACTGCATCGAAGACCGCCTCTTCTGAGCCGTTGTTATCCAGCGCCCACGACAGGAAGTCGGTCGCGTGCACCTTGCTAGCCGCAAGGCCGACTTGCTTTGCGCGCTTCTTCGCCTTGCCTGCCTCTTCGTCGTCCAGCTCGAAACCGGTCACGGCAAGCTTCGGTGTCGCGCCAGCGGCGCGCATTGCACTGAAAAACACGCCATCCCCGCAACTCGGCTCCAGCACGCGCTGCGGATTGATCTCAAGCACCCACTGGCACAGGAACGTGGCCAGATCCACGGGGGTGTAGTAGCCGCCCCGAAGTTTTTGCGCCGTTTCGTTGACGATGAAGTTCACGACAGTTCCCTCTTCAAAAGGGGCCATTGGTCAGCGATGTATTTCTCCGCCGCATCGCGAATGACCCAAGCCACGGACACCTTCTTCTGCTTAGCGATGTCCTGAAGAGTCTGATAAATGTCAGGCGGTAGGCTCGCCGTCGCGCGTGTCGAGCGCGGAGTTGCTGTCGGCTTCCGGTCTCGCTTAGTGGACATAACTCAGCAACCTCAATTTTGTTGCAGCACTTTACATCACTCAGCAGCAAAATGCTATCCTTCGGGCGTAAAGGAAGTCACGCACGCTCACCAAGAAGCGACTACAGCAGGTGCCAGTCGCAATTCCGTATGGATGCCTCTACCTCACCGACCGTCCCGACTGGCTTCTCCGCGCTGCAGGCCGGCGGCGACTTCATGGCCTTCAACGGCCCGGTCTACCTGCTGCACCAGGGCGACGATGTGCGCTTCGGCCTGCGCGTGCAGCGGCGCCACTGCAATCCCATGGGCAACCTGCACGGCGGCATGATGGCCAGCTTCTGCGACATGCTGCTGCCACTGTCGGTGCACCGCAAGAGCCAGGCCGTGGCCACGCGCTTTCTGCCCACCATCAGCCTGCAGATCGACTACCTGGCGCCGGCGCCGCTGGGCTGCTGGATCGAGGGCTCGGCCGAGCTGCTGCGCGCCACGCGCAGCCTGGTGTTCGCGCAGGGGCTGGTGACGGCCGACGGCGTGCCCTGCGCGCGCGCCAGCGGGGTGTTCAAGATCGGGCCGGAGATGAGCGCCGAGTTGGTCGGCTGAGGGTTCCCGGTCAGAGCCCGCAGGCATGCAGGAAGCGCGCGCACAGCGCCTCCATGCCCAGGCGGTCGGCGTCGTCAAAGCGCGCCGGCAGCGGGCTGTCCACGTCCCATACGCCCAGCAGCGTGCCGTCGGCGCGCAGCAGCGGCACCACGATCTCCGAGCGCGAGGCGCTGTCGCAGGCGATGTGGCCGGCAAAGGCGTGCACGTCCGGCACCAGTTGGGTCTGGCGCGTGGCCGCCGCGGTGCCGCACACGCCGCGACCGAAGGCGATGCGCACGCAGGCCGGTTTGCCCTGGAACGGCCCCACCACCAGCTCGTCGCCTTCGGCAAGGTAGAAGCCGCACCAGTTCAGGTCCGGCAGCGCGTGGAACACCAGCGCCGCGAAGTTGGCGGCGTTGGCGATCAGGTGGGTTTCGCCATGCAGCAGGCCGTCGATCTGGCGGGCCAGTTCGGCATACAGCCCGGGCTTGTCGGTGGCGGTAAGCGGCGCGGCGTCGAACATGGCGGGTGTCGGTTGGGTCAGGGGCCGGATCAGCGCGGCGCGGACGCGCCGCGGATGGCGCCCACCAGCCGCCGGCTGTGGGCACCGAAGTGGCGCATCAGCGTGGCAATGCTGTCTTCCAGCGCTGCCTTCGCTGGCGGGCCGCGCCCGGCCACCTCGGCCATCAGGTCGATGCCGCCGGCGTGCACGCCGAAGTCGAAACCGGGGTCGTCGACGTAGCTGGACGGCACGCTGGCCAGCATCTGCGCCGTCACCGTCTCGCCGGCGGCGTGGGACTGGCGCGCCACGCTGTCGCGCAACGTGGCGTCGCTCCAGGGCGCTTGGCCGGCATCGGTGCCGGTGTCGCGCAGCGCCTGCTCCAGCGGGCCGGCCTGGCGCGCGCGGGCGCTGGCCTGGATCATCTGGCTCTCGTAGCGCTCCAGCACGAAGTGGCGGTTGGACAGCAGCACCACCATGTCATTCTTGCCGCCCGGCATGCCCAGCAGCGCCATCAGCTGGATGCCGATCAGCCGCGCGGTGGAAAAGCCCGGCGCCAGGCTGGCGTGGTAGGGCTGGGTCAGGTCCTGCACGTAGTGCAGGGCCAGCCCGGCAAAGCGCCAGCCCCAGTACGGGTGGCCGCTGCGAAACGCCAACTCGGACAGCGTGCGCCACTGGTGCAGGCGCAGCAGCGGATAGGTGCGCTTGAGAAAGCCCGCCGCCGCATAGATGACCGGCGATTCGTGGTGGTAGCCCATGTGGAACGGCGCCTGGGTGGCGAAGTCGAGGCTTGGGTTGCCGAATGGGATCTTGCCGAAGCCGTAGCCGGGGCCCCAGCTGGAAGGGCTGTCTTCCCACAGGTTCAGGTCGATGCCGTAGTCGGGCTCGTCGCTGGCCGAGGCCAGCACCGCCAGCGGCGCCACCGCCTCGCCCGCCTGCAGGCGCACGAAGCGGTGCTTCTCGCCGTCCTTCTCGCGCAGCGGCAGGGCGTTGACTTCGTCGTGCGGCATCGGCGCGCCGGCCGGCTCGGGGCCCCAGGGGTCGGGTTGCACGTACAGCGCCAGGCGGCTATCGGGCGACACGCGCAGCGCCGTCAGGAAGGCCCGCCGCAGCGCTTGCGGCCCCTGGCTGGCCACGCCTGGGTCAAAGCGCAGCGCGGCCGGCAGCGGCGGGTAGTGCGCCAGGTTGGCCCGCGCCCAGGCGTCCTGCTCGGCCAGCAGCGCGGCGATGGGCGCGGCCTGGGCAGCCAGGAAGGCTTCCAGTGGCTCGGCGGTGACGGGCGCGGCCTGAGCCACTTCGGGCATGACCTCGAAGGCCCGGTAGCTGGCCAGCGCATGGTTGCTCCAGGCCAGGGCGGAGGTGGTGCCGGAAAGCACCAGGGCGGCGAAGACGAAGAACTGTTTCATGGCGGTGAAAGGGCGCGGCGCCGGCATCGGCCAGCGGTGTGTGGATCGGCTTCGACGGTTGGCTGAAGATCAGTGGCAAGATATGCCGGCAGGCTCGATCCTCTCACGGGCAGCCTCGGTCAACCATCCAGCCGCCGCGCCTGGCGCCACGCCTTCGGCGCGCCATGCGCCAGCCCGCGACTGCGGCCACCGGTCAAGCACGGGTCACAGCACGTTGGACAGGAAGCGCCTGGTGCGCTCTTCCCTTGGCGTGTCGAACAGCTCGGCGGGCGTGCCTTCCTCGACCAGCCGGCCTTCGTCCATGAAGAGCACCCGGTGGGCCACCTGGCGGGCAAAACCCATTTCGTGGGTCACCACCACCATGGTCATGCCTTCCTCGGCCAGTGACTGCATGACCGCCAGGACTTCGCCGACCATCTCCGGGTCGAGCGCCGAAGTGGGTTCGTCGAACAACATGATGCGAGGCTGCATGGCCAACGCACGGGCAATGGCGACGCGTTGCTGTTGTCCGCCAGACAGCTGGTTGGGGTAGGCGTCGATCTTGTCGAGCAGGCCCACACGCTCAAGCAGGGCGCGGGCGCGGGCATGGGCCGCATCGGGTGCCAGCTTGCGCACCACGCTGGGTGCCAGCGTGATGTTTTCCAGCGCCGTCTTGTGCGGAAACAGGTTGAAGCGCTGGAACACCATGCCGATGTCGGCGCGCAAGGCGTCGAGATCGGTCTTGGGGTGGTGCACCGAGACTTCGCCGACCAGCACCTCGCCGCCGCTGCTCTCTTCCAGGCCGTTCAGGCAGCGCAAGAACGTGCTCTTGCCCGAGCCCGAGGGGCCGATCACGCACACGACCTCGGAGGCATCGATGGTGCAGTCGATGCCGCGCAGGACCTCGGTGGCGCCGAAGCGCTTGGTCAGGCCGTTAACGCGAATCGCCGCGACCATAGCGCGCCTCCAGTCTCCGGATGACATAGGCCAGACCCAGCGTCAACATCCAATAGACCACGGAGATGGTCAGGTAAGGCTCCCAGTAACGCGAATACGCACCCGCGACGGTGCGTGCGGCGTAGGCCAGTTCGGCAAGGCCGATGGCCGAGATCAGGGAGGAATCCTTGAGCAGGGCGATGGCGTTGTTGCCCAGCGGGGGCAACATGCGGCGGAACGCCTGCGGCAGTACCACGTGGTACATCGTGCGCGCAAAGCTCAATCCCAGCGAACGCGCGGCCTCGAACTGGCCCCGGTCGATGGACTGGATGCCGGCGCGAAAGACCTCCGAAATGTAGGCGCCGGCATTGAGCGTGAGCGCCGCGACGCCGGACAGGAAGGCGCCATAGTTTTGCTTGATGTGGCGCGCCGCGTCACCCGAGATCAGCAAGCCGTCGGCCGGATTGACGAACAGGGGCATCACGGCGAAATGCATCAGCAGCAACTGCACGAAAAGCGGGGTGCCACGGAAGAAGCTGACATACAGCGTGGCCGGCCAGCGCAGCAGATACTTGCACAGCTGTCTGGCCGGGGCATGGCGCGCGTCGGCCAGGCGTGCCATGCCGAGCAGCAAGCCCAGCCCCGTGCCCTGCACGATGCAGATCACCGTGACCAGGATGGTCATGCCCAGCCCGCTCCAGAATAGCTGGGCGTACTCGTCGATGATGTCGACCCGGAACCAGCCGAACCACAGAACCTGATCCATGGGATGCTTCGGCGCGTTTCTTACTGCGCCGGCAGGGCGGGTGCCTCAGTCTGGAACCACTTCTTGTAGATCTGGGCGTAGGTGCCGTCCGTCTTGGCGGTGGCCAGGCCCTTGTTGAGCTTGTCGAGCAACGCCTTGTTGCCCTGCTTCACGACGATGCCGAAGTACTCCTTGGGGAAACTCGCGTCGGACACCGTCTTGAGCTGCTTGTGCTCCTGGGTGCGGAAGGCGATCACGCCGTTGTCGCCGATCGCCGCGTCGACACCGCCGTTGGCCAGTTCGGAGATGATCACCGGGGTGCTTTCGAAGCGGCGAATGTCCGGGTTGGTCTTGCCGAACTCGCGCGAGGCGATGTCGTCGGCCGTGCTGCCGGTGACGACCGCGACCTTCTTGCCCGACAGGTCCTTCAGGTTCTTGACGGCGCTGTCCTTGTTCACGGCAATCAACTGGCGCGCCTCGAAGTACGGCGCGGTGAAGTCATAGGATTGCTTGCGCTTGTCGTTGATCGTGACGCCCGAGATCACCAGATCCACGTCGCCGTTGTTGAGCGCCGCGAAGATGCCCGTCCAGGGGGTGTTGACGATCTTGATCTGTAGCCCGGCTTTCTGTGCGACGGCTCGAATGATGTCGATGTCGTAGCCGACGATCTCCTTGGTCGGGGTTTCATAGGCGAACGGACGGTAGGTGGCGCTCGACCCGACGACCAGTTCCTTGTTCTGGGCCTGGATACCGGCCGACAGGGCCAGCAGGCCCGCCGCGCAGATCAGTTTCTTGGTGAGTGGCATCGCGGTGTCTCTGGGTGTTGATGTGAACGATAGTTGTTAAATTTTACGCCTTCATCCGAGACGCCAGGTCCGCCTGGGCACGGCGATCCAGCGCCCTCGGTCACTGCGCTTGGGGGTCTGCCGGGTGTGGTCGGCTGTGATGCTCGGCATCGGGTGATGGGTCGCCTGGACGAATGGATGCCCCTTCTTGGGGTGGATATCCCGTGATGGCCCGGATCTCGCGGTACAGCGGTTGCAGCCGCTCGTACATGCGGCAGTACACACGCCGGTAAAGCGCTTCGTAGGTGCGCGCGTGCGCGGGCTCGGGGACAAATACCTGGCCCACGCGCGCCATGGCCTGCACGGCCTGCGCAAAGCCCGGGTGCAGCCCCAGCCCGACGCTGGCGATGATGGCCGCGCCCAGGCCGCTGGTCTCGTACAGGTGCGGGCGCTCGCAGGGCAGGTTGAAGACGTTGGCGGTGATCTGCATGACGGCGTCGCTTTGCGATCCACCGCCCGACACGCGCAGGCGCGTGATGGGCACGCCCGTGCGCCGTTCGGTGCGCTCCTTGGCTTCGCGCAGGGCGTAGGCCAGGCCCTCCAGGATGGCGCGGTACATGTGGGCGCGGGTGTGCACGTCGCCAAAGCCGATGATGGCGCCCTTGGCCTCGGGGCCGGGCGATTTGATGCCGGGGTTCCAAAAGGGCTGCAGCATCAGCCCCTGGGCGCCGGGGGGCACGGCGCCCACCAGCGCATCGAACAGACTCTCGGGCGCCACGCCGCGCGCCAGGGCCTCTTTCTCCTCGTGCTGGCCGAACTGCTCCTTGAACCAGCGCACCATCCAGAAGCCGCGCGTGATCTGCACCTCGGTGTTGTGGTGCCCGGGCACGGCCGCCTGGTAGGGCGGGATGAAGGGCGTGACCTCGCGGTAGCGCGCCGTGCTGGTGTTGAAGGTGGCGGCCGTGCCGTAGGACAGGCAGCCGATCTCGGGCGTCAGGCAGCCCGCGCCCAGCACCTCGCAGGCCTTGTCGGCGGCGCCAGCGATCACCGGCAGGCCGGCCGGGATGCCGCTGGCCCGCGCCGCCTCGGCCGTGACCGTGCCGAGCATGGCGCCCGCCGGCAGCAGCTCGGGCAGCATGGCGCGGCGCACCGGCAGCGCGTGCCACTTCCAGTCCCAGGGCGGCGCCCAGCGCCCACGCCGGTAGTCGAACGGCACATAGCCCACCTGCGACGCCACCGAGTCGGCCAGCCGTCCGGTCAGGCACCAGTTCAGGTAGCCCGACAGCAGCAGCACATGCGCGGTGCGCGCCCAGGCCTCGGGCTGGTGCTGGGCGATCCAGTTCACCTCGGCCTCGTGCTGGAAGTGGCGCACCGCGCCGCGCATGCCGATGGCCGCCAGCGCGCTTTCCCACCACCAGGGCAGGCGCGGCGCCTGGGCGGCGCGCCGCTGGTCGAGCCAGATCATCGAGGGCCGCGTGGGTTGCAGCGCCGCGTCCAGCGTCACCGGCACGGCGCGCTGGGTGGTCAGCACCACGCCGGCGACAGCCTCCTTCGGGATCGAGGTGCCGACCCACAGCTGCCGGCAGGCGGCGCACAGGTGCTGCCAGAAGGCCTCGGGCGCGCACTCCATCCAGCCCGGCTCGGGCGAGCGGTAGCTGTCGATGGCCACTTGCGCCTTCGCCAGGAGATTGCCCTGCAGGTCGAACAGCAGCGCGCGCACGCTTTGCGTGCCGCAGTCGATGGCCAGCAGGCAGGGCGGGTTCATGGGGCGGTGGGGTGAGGGGGTGTCAGCCAGCTTGCACGACGTGGCGTCGCGGCCAGTCGGCGAAGGCGTCTTCGGACAGATCGCCGGCGGCGAGGGCGAGCGGGGTGAGCACGCAGTCGCTGTCACTGGCCCTGAGTTCAAACCCGTTGAGCTGCAGGAGCGGCTCCGTGGCCACGCAGGCGGTGCGCTCGTTGCCGTCGATGAACGGGTGCCTGCGCGCGATGCCCCAGCCGCAGGCGGCAGTCAGCGCGGCGGCGCCGGGGGTGCCGTGGCCAGCGAGGTGTTGCGGGTGGGCGAGCACCGCATCCAGCAGTCCGGCATCGCCTGCGCCTTGCGGCCCGCCGTGCTCGGCCAGTTGCATGTGGTGGATCGCCAGAATGACTTCGCGCGCGATCCAGACCCCGCCGCTCATTTGGCCAGCTCGTGTGGCACGGGGTGGCGTCGCTTCATGATGGCGCGCGCCGTTTCCATTTGCGCGGCGAATTCAGGGTCGTGCTTGGTGATGCGCAGGCCGTCGGGCGTCTCGGTGACGCAGAGCAATTCGTGCGGGAAGACCGCGCCCGCCGAATTGCCGATCTGCGTGAACTTGAGTGCGTGCATGGCAGCCCCCGTCTGTTGATACAAGTGTAATGCTGACCTCCACCCAACGAACGCAATGATGCGAGCCGCCCGGGTCTGCGGATGCGGCGATCCTCTACAGTCGGCGCATGAATCCTGCTGCCCCCAGCGCCCTGATCCTCGCCGCCGGCCGCGGCGAGCGCATGCGCCCGCTGACCGACACCTGTCCCAAGCCGCTGCTGCCGGTGCGCGACAAGCCGCTGATGCAGTGGACGCTGGAGGCGCTGCTGCGCGGCGGCGTGCGGCGCCTGGTGGTCAACACGGCCTGGCTGGGCGACCGGATCGAGCATCATTTCGATCCGCAGCGCTTATCTGACGTGCGTCAGCAGCTATTAATAAAGGAGCAAATCCAGCTCTGCTTTTCCGCCGAAGGGCGCGACTTCGGCGGCGCGCTGGAGACCGCCGGCGGCATCGTCCGCGCCCTGCCGCTGCTGGCGCCGGGCGCGGACGACGTGTTCTGGGTCGCCGCCGGCGACGTGTTCGCGCCCGGCTTCGACTTTGCCGCCGACGCGGCGCGGCGCTTTGTCGCCAGTGGCCGGCTGGCCCAGTTGTGGCTGGTGCCCAACCCGCCGCACCACCCGGCGGGCGACTTCGCCATCGGCGCCGACGGCCTGGCGCTGAACGAGGCGCCGCCCGGCGGCGAGCGGCTGACCTTCAGCACCATCGCGCTGTACCGGCGCGCGCTGTTCGAGCCCCCCTGGTGCGACATCCCGCCCGGCAACCCGCGGGGCGTGGCCGCGCCGTTGGCGCCGCTGCTGCGCCGCGCCATCGCCGCCGGCCAGGTGGGCGCCGAGCGCTACCTTGGCCCGTGGACCGACGTGGGCACGCCCGAGCGGCTGGCGGCGCTGAACGTCGCCGTGTCATGATTGGCGCCATGAACCCGCCCACGCCTTATGCCGCCCGCCGCGCCCGCGTTGCCGCCCAGCTGGGCGCCGACGCCATCGCCCTGATCCCCACCGCGCCCACGCGGGCGCGCAACCGCGACAGCGATCACCCCTACCGCCACGACAGCTACTTCTATTACCTGACCGGCTTCAGCGAGCCCGATTCGTGGCTGGTGTTGACCGGCGACGGCCGCAGCACGCTGTTTTGCCCGCCCAAGGACCTGGAGCGCGAGATCTGGGACGGCATCCGCCTGGGCCCCGAGGCGGCGCCCGCCGCGCTGGGCGTGGACGAAGCCTATCCGGTCACCGAACTGGACGCCCGCCTGCCGCGCCTGCTGGAAAACCGCCGCGCGCTGTGGTTTCCGTTCGCCATCCACGCCGGGCTGCCGGCGCGGGTGGACGGCTGGCTGCAGCAGGTGCGCGCGCGCGTGCGCTACGGCGCCTTGTGCCCGGGCGAGCAGCGCGACCTGTGCGGTGTGCTGGACGAGCTGCGCCTGGTCAAGGACGCGCACGAGCAGGCCGTCATGCGCCGCGCCGGCCAGATCAGCGCCGGCGCCCACGTGCGCGCCATGCAGCGCAGCGCCGCCATGCTGCGCGCCGGCCAGGACGTGCGCGAATACCACCTGGAGGCCGAGCTGCTGCACGAATTCCGCCAGCACGGCGCGCAGTCACCGGCCTATCCCAGCATCGTGGCGGCCGGCGCCAACGCCTGCGTGCTGCACTACCGCGCCGGCAGCGCCGCCATCCGCGCCGGCGAGCTGGTGCTGATCGACGCCGGCTGCGAGCTGGACGGCTACGCCAGCGACATCACCCGCACCTTTCCGGCCGACGGGCGCTTTTCCGGCCCGCAGCGCGCGCTGTACGAGCTGGTGCTGGCCAGCCAGCAGGCCGCCGTCGGCGCCACCCGGGCGGGCGCGCGCTTCACCGACCCGCACGAGGCCGCCGTCAAGGTGCTGACGCAGGGCATGCTGGACTTGGGCCTGATCGACAAGGGCCAGCACGGCACGCTGGAGGACGCCATCGCCCACCGTGCCTACTTCGCCCACTACATGCACCGCACCGGCCACTGGCTGGGCCTGGACGTGCACGACTGCGGCAGCTATGTCGAGCCGGCCGAGGTCGGCCAGGTGAGCGAGCGGCGCGACCCGCTGTCGGGCGAGCTGATCCAGGACCGCCCCAGCCGCGTCCTGCGCCCCGGCATGGTGCTGACCATCGAGCCCGGCCTGTACGTGCGCCCCAGCGAGAAGGTACCCAGCGCGTTCTGGAACATCGGTATCCGCATCGAGGACAACGCCGTCGTCACCGCCGACGGCTGCGAGCTGCTGACGCGCGACGTGCCGGTCGAGCCCGACGCCATCGAGGCGCTGATGCGGGCGTGAGCGCGACCGGCGCGCCCCGCCTGCGGGCCGTCAGCGTCGGCGCCGCGCGGCCGCTGACGGTGCCCGGCGGGCGGCAGTTCCTCAGCGGCATCGCCAAGCAGCCGGTGGACGGCCCGGTGGCCGCGCGGCCGCTGGGTCTGGCCGGCGACGAGCAGGCCGACCTGAGCGTGCACGGCGGCCTGCACAAGGCCGTGTATGCCTACCCGATCGAGCACCTGCCGTTCTGGCGCGCCCAGCGCCTGGCGCGCGGGCTGGATGCGCCGCACGCACTGCCACCCGGCTTCATGGGCGAGAACCTGCTGCTCGAAGGCCTGCTGGAAGACCGCCTGTGGGTGGGCGACACGCTGCGCTTCGACGGCTCGTCCTGCGTGCTGCGCGTCACCGGCCCGCGCGAGCCCTGCTACAAGTTCTGCGCCGTGATGGGTTTTGCCGAAGCCGCCCGCGTGATGGTGCGCGAAGGCCGCTGCGGCTTCTATCTGGCGGTGGATGAACCAGGCGAGCTGCGCGCCGGCATGGCGGTGCGGGTCACGCCAGGCCAGCGTGGCCTGTCGGTGATGCAGGCCGTGCATGCCAAATGGGCCAAGCACCGCCGCTGATGCAAAAACAGCGTCTGGCGCGCTCCAGGCAAGCGCCAGCAGCTATCAAATCAGGAATGGTGACGGCGTGCTGGTCGCATCGAGGCGAGCGTGTTCAGCCCCAGTGCCAGCAGCGCCCCCGCGATGGCGCCGCTCAGGTGGGCGGCGAACACGACGTTGAAGCCCCAGCCGGTGTCAAAGCCGATGGGCACGCTCCAGCCGCGCTCCAGTGCCAGCTTGATGGCCAGCCCGCCACCCAGCAGCAGGCCCAGCCAGCGGCGCTCGGGCGTGGCCAGCGCGCGCAGCGCCAGCACGGCGGCGGCGGCGTGGATGGTGCCGGACAGGCCCCAGTAGGCCGCCACCTGCGGCCAGCAGCGCAACCCCAGCGTGCCCAGCGGCCAGGCCAGCAGCAGCGCCAGCGCGTCGCGCGGCCGCGCCGCCAGCGCCGCGCCCAGCACCGCCAGCGCGCCCAGCGCCAGCATGTTGGCCAGCGCGTGCGGCGCCAGCCGGTGCAGCAGCGGGCCGCTCCACAGCGTCCAGGGCGCGCCGGGCCAGTCGCCGCGGTGCCAGGCCAGGGCCTCGGGCGGCAGGCCAGGGCGGCTGGCGGCCCACCCGACCAGCGCGCTGGCCACGACCAGCAGCAGGCAGGCCAGCGGCCAGGCGCCGCGGCGCAGCCGGTTCACGCGTGCTCCGTCGCGCCGTCCGGCGCCGTTTGGTCGCTATTGAATAGTGAGCTGCTGGCGCAGGTCAGTCGGGCGCCGGCCTGGGATTTCATTCAAAGACTGCCTGCCACAGCCGCTGGATCGCGGTACGCTGGCCGGCCACCGGCTCGGGCTCGATCTGGGTGCTCTGCTCGTCCAGCCGCGCCAGGTGCTGCAGGTGGCGCAGGTGGCGGTAGGCGTCGGCGGCGGCATGGCCGACGCCGGCGGGCAGCAGGCCGGCGGCCTCGGCGCGCTGCAAGAGGGCGATGTTGCCCAGGTTGGGCTCCAGCTCGGGGTGCTCGCGCGTGTGGGCCAGCACCAGGTACTGGGTGGCGAACTCGGCCTCCACCATGCCGCCGGGGCTGTGCTTGAGGTCGAACAGGCCGGCGCGCACCGGGTTGGCGGCCTGCATGCGATCGCGCATGGCGACGATCTCGGCGCGCAGCGCGGCGTGGTCGCGCGGCGCGGTCAGCACGGCGTGGCGCACGGCGTTGAAGCGCGCCGTCAGGTCGAACGGCGGCTCGGCCGCCTCGGCGCCGGGTGCCGGCGCGCCTTCGGCCAGGCGCGGCGCCAGCAGGCGGGCGCGCGTCATGGCCTGGTGCTCCCAGGTCCAGGCGGTGTTGCTGCCGCGGTTCTGCTGGTAGTCGGCGTAGGCGTCGAAGCTGGTCACCAGCAGGCCGGAGTTGCCGTTGGGGCGCAGGGCGGTGTCGATCTCGTACAGCTCGCCCTCGCGCGTCTGCGCGGTCAGCCAGTTGATCAGCTTGCGCGCCAGCGCGGCGTAGATGTCGGGCGCGTCCTCGTGCTCGTCGTCGAACACGAACACCAGGTCCAGGTCGCTGCCGTAGCCCAGCTCCAGCCCGCCCAGCTTGCCGTAGGCGATGATGGCAAAGCGCGGCTCGGGCCGGTGGTGTTGGCGCAGGCGCGGCCAGCACCAGCGGGTGGTCAGGCGCAGGATGGCGTCGGCCAGCGCCGACAGGTCGTCGGCCACCTGCTCGACGCTGATGCGCCGCTCGATGTCGCGCACCAGGGTGCGGAAGGTTTCGGCGTGGTGGGCGCGGCGCAGCAGGTTGAGCAGGTTCTCGTCGTCGTCCTCGCCGGTGCTGGCCAGCGCCAGGCGGCGGCGCTCCAGCTCCTGCTCGAACGCGACGGCGTCGAAGCGGCCCGACAGCAGGCCGGGGCTGGCCAGCTCGTCGATCACGCCCGGGTGCCGCATGACGTAGCGCGCCGGCCAGCGCGCCGTGCCCAGCACGCGCAACAGGCGCTCGTGCACGGCGGGGCGCTCCAGCAGCAGGGCCAGGTAGCTTTCGCGCCGCAGCAGCGGCTCCACCCAGTCGGCCAGGCGCAGCACGGCGTCCTCGGTGACGCGGCCTTCGTCCAGCCAGGCGGCAGTGCGCTGCAGCAGGCGCAGCAGGCGGCCCAGGGCCTCTTCGCGCAGCGCGCGCACGCGCGGGTGCTCCTGCCACTGGGCCAGGCGCTCGCGCGCGCGCTCGGGGAAGGCGGCCAGCACGGTGGGCAGCTCGTGCGGTTCGGGGGCGGCGGCGGGCTTCTTGCCGCAGCCCTTGCAGGGCGCGTCGCCGCCCAGCAGGCCGTCGAACTCGTGCGCCACGCGCTCGCGGTGCGCGCACAGATCGGCCAGGAAGGGGCCGGCGTGCTCGTAGCCCAGGGTGCGGGCGATCCAGTCCAGGTCCTCGTCCTGCGTCGGCAGCACATGGGTCTGCTGGTCGTCCAGGTACTGGATGCGGTGCTCGACCCGGCGCAGGAAGACGTAGGCGCGCGCCAGCGCGTCGGCGGTGTCCGGCGGCATCAGGCCGGCGCGGGCAACGCGCTCCAGCGCGGCCAGCGTGGGGCGGGTGCGCAATTCGGGGAACTGGCCGCCGCGCACCACCTGCAGCAGCTGCACGATGAACTCGATCTCGCGGATGCCGCCGCGCGACAGCTTGACGTCGTTGGCGCGCTCGGGTCGGCCGGCGCTGCGGCGGCTGGCGTGCTCGCGGATCTGGCGGTGCAGCGTGCGCAGCGACTCGAACACGCTGTAGTCCAGGTACTTGCGGAACACGAAGGGCAGCACCACGGCGCGCAGCGCGCGGGCGGCGGGCACGTCGACGGCGGCGCGCGGCGCCAGCGCGCGGCTCTTCAGCCAGGCCAGGCGCTCCCATTCGCGGCCCTGCGCCAGCATGTACTCCTCCAGCGCGTCGAGCGAGCACACGATGGGGCCCGATTCACCGTTGGGCCGCAGCGCCAGGTCGACGCGGAACACGAAGCCGTGCTCGGTGGTGTCGCCGATCAGGGTCTGCGCCAGGCGCACCGCGCGGCTGAAGTACTCGTGCACCGAGACCTGTCCGCGGCCGTCGGGGCGGCCGGCGCTCTGGCCGTCCTCGTCGTACAGGTAGATCAGGTCGATGTCGCTGGAGACGTTGAGCTCGCGCGCCCCCAGCTTGCCCATGCCGATGACCCAGAAGCGCGCGCGCTCGCCGGCCTCGGTCAGCGGCGCGCCATGGCGTTCGTCGAGCTGGGCGAAGGCTTCGGTGAAGGCGGCGTCCAGCGCCAGCTCGGCCAGCTCGGTCATGGCGCCGGTGACGGCCCGCAGCGGCGCGCCCTGCTCGCAGTCCAGCACCACCAGGCGCTCCAGCACCAGCTGGCGCAGGATGCGCAGGCGCTCGCCCAGCGCGTGGCCGCGCGCCGCCAGCGCCGCCAGGCAGGCGTCCATCGACGCCAGCGTGGGGCTGCCGGGCGCCAGCAGCGGCAACTCGTCGGCGTAGCGGCGGCGCAGCCGCTGCACCAGGCGGGAATGGGCGGCGCTGGCCGGCGGGCCAGCGTCGGCGCTTAACAAAGATTCACCGTGACCACGAGAACCTTGCACATCGGCAGAGGTCATAATTTCTGTCGTTTCTCCGAGGCGCCGGGCGGCGCGCGCCGCGCCGCCCGTGGGCCTTGCTCCTGTCTTCGTCCGCAAGCCGCTTGGTTCAGTCGTTCATCCACGTTGCCGCTGTCCTGATGCGCTGGGTCGTCCGCGGTGCCGGCGTCCTGCTGTTGCTGATGCTGCTGGCCGCGGCCGCCTTGCACTGGGTCATTGTGCCGCGTATCGACGAACTGCGTCCGCGGCTGCAGCAGCTGGCCACGCAGGCCATCGGCGCGCCGGTGCACATCGGTCTCATCGAGGCGCATTCCAACGGGCTGGTGCCGTCGGTGGCGCTGCGCGACGTGCGCGTGCTGGATCCCGAAGGCCGCGCCGCCCTGCAGGTGCCGCGCGTGCTGGTGGCGTTCTCGGTGCTGTCGCTCAGCACGCTGGAGCTGGAGCAGCTGGTGATCGACGCGCCCGAGCTGGAGCTGCGTCGCACGCGCGATGGCCGGCTGCTGGCCGGCGGCATCGACCTGTCGGGCGACGCCGCCGGCGACAGCCGGGCGGCCGACTGGTTCTTCTCGCAGGACGAGGTGATCGTGCGCGACGGCCGCGTGCGCTGGGTGGACGAGCAGCGCGCCGCGCCGCCGGTGTGGCTGAGCGAGGTGCTGTTCATTGCCCGCAACGGCTACGGCCGCCACCAGCTGCGGCTGGACGCCACGCCCGAGCCGGCCTGGGGCGAGCGCTTCAGCCTGATCGGGCTGTTTCGCCAGCGCGTGTTCTCGCGCCACCCGGGCTACTGGCGCGACTGGGACGGCCAGGCCTTTGCCAGCACGCCGCGCGTCGACGTATCGCGGCTGCGCCAGTACGTCGATCTGAAGGCCGACTGGGGCGTGGACGTGCAGGACGGCCACGGCGCGCTGCGCCTGTGGCTGGAGCAGAAGAAGGGTCGCCCCAGCGCCGTCACCGCCGACATGGCGCTGGGCGCGGTGTCGGTCACCCTGGGGCCGCGCCTGGAGCCGCTGGCCTTCAGTGAACTGACCGGGCGCCTGGCCTGGCGCGACCCCGGCGACGGCATGACGCTGGGCACGCGCGACCTGCGCTTCGTCGACGCCGACGGCCTGGCCTGGCCAGGCGGCAACGTGCGGCTGGCGCTGCACGACGCCGCCGGCAGCCGCCCGGGCGGTGGCGAATTCAGCGGCGACCGGCTCGACCTGGCGGCACTGGCCAAGATCGCGCAGCGCCTGCCGTTGCCGCCAGCGGTGCACGAGCGGCTGCAGGCGCAGCCGGTGCAAGGCCTGGTCGAGCGCATCGAGGCGCGCTGGCAGGGCCCGCTGGAGGCGCCGACCGACTGGCGCGCGCAGGCCCGGGTTGGTGGCCTGGCGCTGGCCGCGCTGGCGCAGGCGCCGCGGGCCGATGGCGAGCCGGTGGCGGGCATCCCCGGCCTCGAAGGCGCCGCGCTGGAGCTGGAGGCCACGCCGACCGGCGGCCGCGCCAGCCTGGCCATCGCCGACGGCGCGCTGAGTTTTCCGGGCGTGTTCGAGGAGCCCCGCATCCCGCTGGCGCGGCTGGAGCTGCGCGGGCGCTGGCGCGTGCAGGGCGAACACATCGCGGTCGATGTCGAGCAGCTCGAACTGCGCAACGCCGACGCCACCGGCAGCTTCAAGGGCAGCTGGCAGACCCTGGCCGGCCAGTCGGGGGCGGCGCGCTTTCCGGGCGTGCTGGAGCTGTCGGGCAGCTTCAGCCGCGCCAACGGCGCGCGCGTGCACCGTTACCTGCCGCTGGTCATCCCGGCCGAGGCGCGCCACTACGTGCGCGACGCCATCGTGCGCGGCGACGCGCGCGACGTGGCGGTGCGCATCCGGGGCGACCTGCGCGAACTGCCGTTCGACAAGCACCCCGGGGCCGGCGAGTTCCGCTTTGCCGGCCCGGTGCAGGGCGTCACCATGGCCTACGTGCCGCGCGCCCTGCAACCCGAGGGGCAGCCGCCCTGGCCGGCGCTGGAAGGCCTGGCGGGCGAGCTGATCTTCGAGCGCAACAGCATGCGGGTGCGCAACGCCAGCGCGCGCGTGCAGGGCCATCCGGGCTGGCGCTTCACGCGCGTGCAGGCCGACATCGCCGACCTGGAACATGCCCGCGTGCAGGTCGAGGCCGAAGGGCGCGGCGTGCTGGCCTCGGCGCTGGACATCGTGCGCACCTCGCCCGTGACCGGCTTCATCGACCACGCGCTGGACCGCACCAGCGCCAGCGGCGACGCCAGCCTGTGGCTCAAGCTGGACTTGCCGGTCGAGCACATCGAGCAGGCCAAGGTGGCCGGGCGCGTGACGCTGGCTGGCAACGAATTGCGCATCGCCCCCGAGGCGCCGCCGCTGGCGCAGGCGCAGGGCGTGGTGACGTTCAGCGAAACCGGCTTTGCCATCGCCGACGCGCGGGTGCAGCTGCTGGGCGGCCAGGCGCGCCTGTCGGGCGGCATGCCCGGCGGCGTGCCGGGTGGCCCGGCGGTGCTGCTGCGCGCGGCCGGCACCGCCAGCGCCGAGGGCCTGCGCGAGATGGCCGACTGGGCGCCGCTGCCGGCGCTGGCGCGCCAGGCCAGCGGCAGCGCGGCTTACGAGGCGCAGATCGGCTTTCGCGGCAGCGAGCTGGAGTTGCAGGTGCGCAGCGACCTGCGCGGCCTGGCCTTCGACCTGCCGGCGCCGCTGGACAAGCCGGCCGACGCCGCCTGGCCGCTGCGCTACGACAGCGGCCCGGTGGCCGGCGCCGCCGAGCGCCGGCGCCTGCGCGTGGCGCTGGCCGATCGCCTGGCCGTCGAGTACGAGCACACCGCCGGCGGCGGGCGCGTGCTGCGCGGGCTGATCGGGCTCGGCACCGCGGCCGCCGCGCAGGCGCTGCCGGCCAGCGGCGTGCAGGCGCGGCTGGAGCTGCCGCGGCTGGACGCCGAAGCCTGGAGCGCGGCGCTCCAGCGCGTGTTCGGCGGTGGCTCGGCGCTGTCGGCCGGCGCGGGACTGCTGCCCACCCAGTGGTCGCTGCACGCCGGCGAGCTGCTGCTGGACGGGCGCAGCCTGCACCAGGTCAGCGCCAGCGGCACGCAGCAGGCCGGCAGCTGGCGCGGCGAGGTGCAGGCGCGCGAGCTGGCCGGGCGCATCGAGTACCACGAAGGCGCCGACGGCCGCGCCGGCAAGGTATCGGCGCGGCTGGCGCGCCTGAGCATTCCGGCCGGTGGCAGCGACGACCGCACCCTGCTGGCGCAGCCGCCGTCCCACATCCCGGCGCTGGACGTGGTGGTCGATCAGTTCGAGCTGCGCGGCAAGCGCCTGGGCCGGCTCGAAATCCAGGCGGTGAACCGCGACGTGGCCTCGTCCTCGTCGGGCGCGGTGCTACAATATTGGGAGCTTTCGCGACTTGCGTTGCAAGCGCCAGAGGCCGATTTCATTGCGCAAGGACGCTGGGCCGCGCTGGCGCGCGGGCCGGGTTTGCCGCTCGACCCGCGCGGCCCGCGCGCGCCCGAGGACCGGCGCCGCACGCAACTGGACTTCAAGCTCGACGTCCGCGACGCCGGCAAGCTGCTGGCGCGGCTGGACATGCCCGACGTGCTGCTGCGCGGCCGCGGCGAGTTGCGCGGCCAGCTGGGCTGGCGCGGCACGCCGTTTTCGCCGCACTACCCCAGCATGGCCGGCCAGCTGCACCTGGACGTCGGTGCCGGCCAATTCCTCAAGGCCGAGCCGGGCGTGGCCAAGCTGCTGGGCGTGCTCAGCCTGCAGGCGCTGCCGCGGCGGCTGACGCTGGACTTCCGCGACCTGTTCTCGACCGGCTTCGCCTTCGACTTCATCCGCGGCGACGTCGAGGTGCAGGCCGGCATCGCCCGCACCAACAACCTGCAGATGAAAGGCCCCAGCGCGGCGGTGCTGATGGACGGCGAGGCCGACATCGACCACGAAACGCAGCGCCTGCGCGTGCTGGTGGTGCCCGAGATCGACGCCGGCACCGCCGCGCTGGTGGCCACCGCCATCAACCCGGCCATCGGCATCGGCGCCTTCGTGGCCCAACTGGTGCTCAAGCGCCCGCTCATCAAGGCGGCCACGCGCGAGTTCCAGATCAGCGGGCGCTGGGACGACCCGCGGGTGACGCCGGTGGGCGCGCCCGCCGCCGGTGTCCCCGCGCCAACCGACCCCGCCGCCCCGTCGGCCCCACCCTCGTCGGCCGACACGGCCCAGGAGGAACGCTCGTGAAAGTCGCCGCCATCCAGATGGTCTCCGGCCCCCGGCTCGCCGACAACCTGCGCGGCGCCCAGGCGCTGCTGGCCGAGGCCGCCCAGGCTGGCGCCGAGCTGGCCGTGCTGCCCGAGTATTTCTGCCTCATGGGCCAGCGCGACACCGACAAGCTGGCGCTGGCCGAGCCGCTGGGCGAGGGCCCGATCCAGCGCTGGCTGGCCGACACCGCGCGCGCGCTCGGCCTGTGGCTGGTGGGCGGCACGCTGCCGCTGGCGCCGGACGGCGTGGCGCCGCCACTCACCCACTGCCGCAACACCACGCTGGTGTATTCGCCCGCGGGCCAGCGGGTGGCGCTCTACGACAAGATCCACCTGTTTTGCTTCGACGACGGCACGCGCCGCTACGACGAGGCGGCGGTGCTGGTGCCGGGGCGCCAGCCGGTGCGGTTCGAGCTGCCCTCGCGCGACGGCCACCGCTGGTGCGTCGGCCTGAGCATCTGCTACGACCTGCGTTTTCCCGAGCTGTACCGCCAGCACGCCGCCGCCGGCGCCGACCTGCTGCTGGTGCCCAGCGCCTTCACCCACGTCACCGGCCAGGCGCACTGGGAGCCGCTGCTGCGCGCCCGCGCCATCGAGAACCTGTGCGGCGTGGTCGCCGCCGCGCAGGGCGGCACGCACGAGAACGGCCGCCGCACCTGGGGCCACAGCATGGTGATCGACGCCTGGGGCCAGGTGCTGGCGCTGCGCGACGAAGGCGCGGGCGTGGTGCTGGCCGAGCTGGATGCGGCGCAGCTGGCGGCGCGCCGCGCCAGCCTGCCGGCGCTGCGGCATCGGGTGCTGGGGTGAACACGCGCCGGGCCCGCCCGCGCCAGACTCGCCCCCGCGTGGCGACGGGCCGATGAGCAGCACGGCGTCGCCGCTGGACGCCGGTATCGGCGCCGCCCTGCGCCGGCTGCGCGCGGGGGCCTGGCGGCGCCGCCTGCTGTGGGGCGTGCTGAGCCTGGTGGTGCTGGGGCTGCTGGCGATCCTGGTGTGGCTGGCGCGCGGCCACGAGATCGAGCAGGTGCAGCGCTCGCTGGAGCGCGACAGCGCCGACGCCGCTCAGGTGCTGCGTGAGCGGCTGGCGCGCAATCTGCAGGACCTGCACGGCCTGGGCAGCGCGCCAGGCGATCCGGGGGCCTGGGCCGGCAGTGCCGCGCGCCTGCTGGAGAGCCACCGCGAGTGGCTGCGCCTGCAATGGCGCGACCCGGCGCTGGCGCCGCGCGCCGAGGCCGACAGCCCCTTCCATGCACCGCTGCCGCCCGACGGGCCGGTGGCGCCATCGGACCTCGAACGCGCCTGCGCGCAGGCGGGCGCCCAGGGCGAGCCGATCTACGCGCCGTCCAGCTTCGTGCTGCGCAGCGGCGGCCTGGGCGGTGAGGTGATGACGCTGTGCGCGCCGCTGCGGGGCACGTCGCTGCAGGGGTTCATCGTCGCCAGCTACACGCTGGACGAGCTGCTGCGCCTGCTGCCCGCCGAGCTGACGCGCGGCCAGAGCGTGGCGCTGACCGAGCTGGACGGCACCCGGCTGGCGGTGCATGGCACGCCGCGCCGCGGTGCGCGCCTGTTCGTGGTGCAGCAACCGCTGGACCTGGCCGGCGCGCCCATGCTGTTGCGGCTGGAAGGCGCGCGCCCGCTGCCCGACGTGTTTCCCAACGTGCTGACGGCGCTGGTCACCGGCCTGTCGATGGCGCTGATCACGGTGTTGCTGCTGCTGGCGCGCGACTTTCGCCGCCGCCAGCAGGCCGAAGCCGAGCTGGCCGAGGCGCTGGCCTTTCGCAAGGCGATGGAGGATTCGCTCATCACCGGCCTGCGCGCGCGCGACCTGCAGGGCCGCATCACCTACGTCAACCCGGCCTTCTGCGCCATGGTCGGCTACGCGCCGCAGGAGCTGATCGGCCAGTCCGTGCCCGCGCCCTACTGGCCGCCCGAGCGCGCGCAGGAGTACGGCAAGCGGCAGGCGCTGCGGCTGGCGGGGCAGACACCGGTGGCGCGCGAGGGCGTGGAGACCGAATTCGTGCGCAAGGACGGCACGCACTTTCCGGTGCTGATCTTCGAGACCCCGCTGATCACCGCCCAGGGCCAGCACACCGGCTGGATGGGCGCGGTGGTGGACATGAGCGCGCAGCGCCGCGCCGAGGAAGCCTCGCGCGCCAGCCAGGAGCGCCTGCAGGCCAGCGCGCGCCTGGCCACGGTGGGCGAGATGGCCTCGCTCATGAGCCACGAGCTGAACCAGCCGCTGGCCGTCATCGCCAGCTACGCCAGCGGCTCGCTCAACCTGCTGCAGGCGACGGCGGGCGAGCACGCCCACGCGCGCGAGCTGCGCACCGCGCTGGAGCGCATCGCCGAGCAGGCCGGCCGCGCCGGCAAGGTGATCCACAGCGTGCGCGATCTGGTGCGCGAGCGCAGCACGGCGCGCCAGGCGGTGGCCCCGCAGGCCCTGGTCGACACCGTGCTGCCGCTGGTGCAGCTGCAGGCGCGCAAGCTGGGCGCGCGCGTGCAGGTCGACGTCGCGCCCGATCTGCCCGCCGTCTGGTGCGAGCCGACCATGATCGAGCAGGTGCTGCTGAACCTGGCGCGCAACGGCCTGCAGGCCATGGCCGACCAGTCCGGCGAGCGCGTGCTGTCGCTGCAGGCCCGTATGCTGGCGCCGGCCGGTGGCCAGGCCGTGCTGGAGTTTCGTGTGGCCGACACCGGCGAGGGCATCGACGACGCGGTGGCCGAACGCCTGTTCACGCCGTTTTTCACCACCAAGCCCGAGGGCATGGGCCTGGGCCTGTCGCTGTGCCGCACCGTGATCGAGCAGCACGGGGGCACGTTGCGGCACGCCCCGCGGACGCCGCGTGGGACGGTGTTTTCGTTCACTCTGGCGGTGGCGGCGGGTTGAGCGCCAGGCACCGCATACCAAATACCGAACGCAGAGGACGCAGAAAAGTCAAGAAAGTGGGCGAAGCCCTGGCGCCAGCGACGAGACCGTGTCATTGCCGCAAATGCGGGGATCCAGGGAGAACGCCAACGCAGCCATGAGCGTCAGCGTTCGCGCGGCTTTGGCGAAGATCGCAAGCGGTCAACGGCCGCTTCTAGTCCGCTGAAACATTGAAATGGGTGGTGAAGGACAGTCGAGACGGGATGCGATGCAAGGCGCAAAGCGCAGCGATACCGGGCGGTATCGCGAGCCTTTGCAACGCCGCAGCGCGCCCGTATCGGCTGGACAGTACCGATCCGATTTCAGTGTTTCAGTGGACTAGGTTCAATGACGGCGGCTGCGCCAGCATGACCCACCGCGAGGCGTACCGCGCCGTCATTTCGTCACGGACGCATGCGCGGCCAGCAAGGCCGCGTGAAACGCCAGCGCCGCGCGCGAAGGCTGTGGCGAGCGGCGCAGCACGCTGACGAAGTCGCAGTCGTAGCGCAGCCGCGCGGGCGCGATGGCGCGCATCTGGCCGCGCTGCACGAAGGCTTCGGCGTAGTGGTCGGGCAGAAAGCCGACGAAGCGGCCCGACAGGATCAGGGTGGCGATCGCCTCCTGGTCGTAGGCGGTGGCGCCGCGGCGCAGCCGCTGGCCGTGGGCCAGCTGCATGTTGGGCGAGTGGTAACCCAGGCCGGCAAAGTCGTTTCTGGCCCGCAGGGCCCGCCAGTCGAGCGCCGAATGCTCTGGATTGAATAGCGAATGGGTGACGCCCCCATACAGGTGCATGGTCTCGCCAAACAGCCGCTCGTAGCGCAGGCTGGCCGAGGCGCGGTGCGCCGGGATCACGCCGACGGCGAAGCTGCCGTCCATCACGCCGCGTTCGATGGTCTGGATGCTGCCCACGTGCAGGTGCAGCGCCACGTCGGGCGCCTGGCGGGCAAAGGCGGCGATGGCAGCGTGGATGCGCGCCTGCGGATTGCTGGCGGTCTTGTCGAACAGCGCCACCGACAACTGCCCGCCCATGCGCTGGTGGATGTCGTCGATGCCGGCGCGAAAGCCGTCCACCGCCGCCAGCAGGCGCAGCGTCTCGTCGTACACGCGCTGGCCCTCGGGCGTGAGGGCGAAGCCGCCGCGCCCGCGTCGGCACAGCGTCAGGCCCAGGCGCGTTTCCAGGTCCTTGACGTGGCGGCTGACGGTGCTGGTGCCGATGTTCAGCTCCAGCTCGGCCGCCGCCATGCCACCGCACTCGACCACCGCCTTGAACACGCGCAGCAGGCGCAGCTCCATGTCGCTGACCTGGCCCAGCACGGCGCGGATGCGCGGTGAGTTCTCTCTTACTTGCATGGATCGGCAAATGAACTTGGATATATGCGTATTTAACCCATCAAACTGCGGATCGACAATGCCGTCGATTGCACTTGTCCGACCCGAGGAGACCTGCCATGCCCGTGACCACCGCTTCCGTCCCCGCTGCTGCCGCTGTCCGTCGCGATGCCGCCTGGCTGGACGCGCACTGGATGCCCTTCACCGGCAACCGCCAGTTCAAGCGCGATCCGCGCCTGATCGTCGCCGCCCAGGGCGCCTACCTCACCGACGCCGACGGGCGCCAGGTGTTCGACGGCCTGTCGGGCCTGTGGTGCACCGGCCTGGGCCATGGCCGGCGCGAGATCGCCGAGGCCGTGGGCCGCCAGGCCGCGCAGCTGGACTACGCGCCGGCGTTCCAGTTTGGCCACCCGCTGTCGTTCGAGCTGGCCAACCGCGTCAAGGATTTGACGCCCGCCGGGCTGGACCACGTCTTCTTCACCAGCAGCGGCTCCGAGGCCGCCGACACGGCGCTGAAAATGGCGCGCGCCTACTGGCGCCTGAAGGGCCAGGGCGGCAAGACCCGGCTGGTGGGGCGCGAGAAGGGCTACCACGGCGTCAACTTCGGCGGCATCTCGGTCGGCGGCATGGTGGGCAACCGCAAGGTCTACGGCCAGGGCATCGAGGCCGACCACCTGCCCCACACCCAGCCGCCGGCCGGCACCTTTGCCAAGGGCCAGCCCGCCGAAGGCGGCCGCGCGCTGGCCGACCGCCTGCTGGACCTGATCGCCCTGCACGACGCCAGCAACATCGCCGCCGTCATCGTCGAGCCGTTTTCCGGCTCGGCCGGGGTGGTGATCCCGCCGCTGGGCTACCTGCAGCGCCTGCGCGAAATCTGCACCCAGCACGACATCCTGCTGATCTTCGACGAGGTCATCACCGGCTTCGGCCGCTGCGGCGCCATGACCGGCGCCGACGCCTTCGGCGTGGTGCCCGACCTCATGACCTTCGCCAAGCAGGTCACCAACGGCGTGCAGCCGCTGGGCGGCGTGGTGGCCAGCAAGGCGATCTACGACAGCTTCATGGCCGCCGGCGGGCCCGACTACATGCTGGAGTTCGCCCACGGCTACACCTACAGCGCCCACCCGGTGGCCTGCGCCGCCGGCATCGCCGCGCTCGACCTGCTGGAGCGCGAGGACGGCCCGGGCCGGGTGAAGGCGCTCAGCCCCCACTTCGAAGCCGCCGTGCACAGCCTGAAGGGCGCGCGGCACGTGCTGGACATCCGCAACTACGGCCTGGCGGCTGGCTTGACCATCGCGCCCGTGGCCGGCGAGCCGGCCAAGCGCCCGTACGAGATCGCCATGGCCTGCTGGAAGAAGGGCTTCTACGTGCGCTACGGCGGCGACACCATCCAGCTGGCGCCGCCTTTCATCAGCGAAAAGGCCGAGATCGAGCGCCTGGTGAACGCGCTGGGCGATGCGCTGAATGAAGTGGCGTGACCCCAGAATACTATTGTTTTTGTAGCTGTTAGCGCGCGACCGACAAGCGCTGGACCGTTGTTTGATTGACGGTGCATTGCGCTCGCGCCTGACGCTTGAACCTAGAAACGGCAGTTGACCGCTTGCGACCATCGCCAAGGCCGCGCGGGTGTTGGCGTTTGTGGCTTCGATGGCGTTCACCGAATAGGTGAACGCGCTACGCACCCACCAGCACCGCGCTCGCCGCGCCAGGCGTCGTTGCTCGTCCTTGCAGGCAATGGCCTGCCGCGTCCTCGCGTCTAGCCTGACACGCCGATCACGGCACTGGAGGGTGCGTTCAACTGCCGTTTCTAGGTTGAAGCAAAAAAAGCCGCCGCGCCCCTGGGGCCGGCGGCTTTTCTTCTGTGGCGGGCCGATCAGGCTGGTGCGTGCTGGTGAAAGCGTCGCGCGCCCGGCGCGCCGCGGCCGTAGCGCTCCAGCCCCAGCCCGTCGGTGCGGATGTCTGGCTGGTGGCCCAGCGTCAGGTCGGCGACCAGCTTGCCGGAGCCGGCGGCCATGGTCCAGCCCAGGGTGCCGTGGCCGGTGCTGAGCATCAGGTTGGCGTAGCGCGTGCCACCGACGATGGGGGTGCTGTCGGGCGTCATGGGGCGCAGGCCGGTCCAGAACTCGCCGCGTGCCATGTCGCCGCCGGTGAACAGGTTGCCCAGCACCATCTCCAGCGTCTCGCGCCGGCGCGGGTTCAGGCGCAGGTCGAAACCGCCCAGCTCGGCCATGCCGCCGACGCGGATGCGGTTGTCGAAGCGCGTCAGGGCCACCTTGTAGGTTTCGTCCATGACGGTGGACACCGGCGCATTGGCGGGGTCGAGCAGCGGCACGGTGAGCGAATAGCCCTTGACCGGGTACACCGGCAGGTCCAGCCCCAGCGGCGCCAGCAGCGCGCGCGAGTAGCTGCCCAGGGCCAGCACGTAGCGGTCGGCCGTCAGCGTTTCGCCCGGCGCGCCGTTTTCGCCAGCCAGGCGCACAGCGCTGATCTGGCCACCGCGCTGCTCCAGCGCCTCGATCTGCACGCCGAAGCGAAAGCGCACGCCCAGCGCACGCGCCCTGTCGGCCAGCTCGGTGGTGAAGCGCTGGCAGTCGCCGGTCTCGTCGCCCGGCAGCTGCAGGCCACCGACCAGGCCCTGGGCGTGCGCCAGCGCCGGTTCGTATTCGGCCAGCTCGGCCGCGTCGGTCATCAGGCGGTAGGGCACGCCGCACTCCTGAAGCACGGCGGTGTCGCGCTTGGCCGCCTCCATCTGCGCGGCGGTGCGAAACACCTGCAGCGTGCCCTGGGTGCGCTGCTCGTATTCGATGCCGGTGTCCTGGCGCAGCTGGCGCAGGCAGTCGCGGCTGTATTCGGCCAGGCGCGTCATGCGCTCCTTGTTGACGGCGTAGCGCGCGTCGGTGCAGTTGCGCAGCATGGCGGCCATCCAGCGCAGCTGGAACAGGCTGCCGTCGGCGCGGATGGCCAGCGGAGCGTGGCGCTGGAACAGCCACTTGATGGCCTTCAGCGGAATGCCGGGCGCGGCCCAGGGGGTGGAGTAGCCGGGCGAGACCTGGCCGGCGTTGGCGAAGCTGGTTTCCAGCGCCACGCCCGGCTGGCGCTCCAGCACCGTGACCTCGGCGCCGGCGCGCGCCAGGTAGTACGCCGTGCTGACGCCGATGACGCCGCCGCCCAGAACGATGACTTTCATGCCTGTCTCCACTGTTGCTTTCGAATGCCGAAAGTTTAGGCAGAGCGGCGCAAGAAGAGTCACTGAAGTTGCTTCACATCAGTTGGTTTCGCAGTCAAAATCACTTTGATTCTGACTTTGAAAAGTGAATCATGCTGAAACTCGACCGGATCGACCGGGCAATCCTCGAAGAGCTGCAACGCGATGGCCGCCTGCCGATCACCGAGCTGGCGCAGCGCGTGGGCCTGTCCACCTCGCCGTGTTCCGAGCGCGTGCGCCGGCTCGAGCGCGAGAAGGTGATCCTGGGCTACCACGCCCGGGTCGACCCCGAGGCGCTGGGGCGCGGCTTGCTGGTGTTCGTCGAGCTGACGCTGTCGTCCAAGTCCTCGCAGACCTTCGAGGCGGTGCGTCAGGCGCTGCTGCTGGAGCCGCGCGTGATCGAGTGCCACCTGATCTCGGGCAGCTTCGACTACCTGGTGAAGGCGCGCCTGTCGGCGATGCGCGAGTACCGCGACCTGCTGGGCCAGATCCTGCGCCAGATCCCGGTGCCGGCGCAGAGCAACAGCTACGTGGTGATGGAGGAGATCAAGGAAGGGTTGGCGCTGCCGGTGGATGCGCCGCCGGTGTCATGAATCAAATTGGCTGCTGGCGCTTGTCCAGCAAGCGCCAGCAGCTATCAAAACGATATCAACCGATCAGAGGTCGCGCGCCAGTCGTCCCATGCGCTCGACGGCGAAGCGGAAGTATTCCGGCACGCACTTGAGGTGCCCGTAGTCGGGCGTGGTGCAGTCGGTCAGGCTGATGTCGCGCGCGCCGGCGGCCTGCAGCGCGCCCAGCGCCGAGGTGGCCGCGGCGTACGGCACCGTGAGGTCGTCGCGGCCGTGGAACAGGTACACCGGCACGCCGGGTGCCCAGCCCAGGTGCACGCTGTGCTCGGCGGCGATGGCGGCCTGGTCGTCGGCCATGTAGCGGTCCAGGAACAGCGTCTGGTAGCGCACGTCGGCGTCGTTGGGGATCATCTGGCGCAGCAGCAGGCGGCGCAGCTCCTGGCGCACCCATTCCGGCGCCTTGGACAGGCGATGCGGCTCGAACAGCTTGCCCAGCGTGCTGTTGCGCTCGCGCACGGCTTCGACCTGGGCGTCCATGGTGGCCTGCACGTCATACGGGCCGCCGCCGGGCACGCTGGCCTGCAGCTGCTGGCGCAGCGTGCCGCCGGCCTGCTCGATGGCGCGCTGCGCGGCCAGGGTCACGTAGCCGCCTTCCGAATAGCCGGCCAGGAACAGCTGGCCGTTGTCGGCCACGGCGTTCTGCTGGCGCCAGCTCTGCGCGGCGTGCAGCATGTCCACCACCACGGCGGCGCTGGGGGCGGCGGTCAGGTACGGGTGCTCCAGGCCCTTGGCGGCGCCAAAGCCCACGTAGTCGGGCGACACCACCACGTAGCCCAGCGAGGCCAGCACGATGGGCGGCTCCACCGGCTCGACCTTGTTGCCGGGCGCCTGGTCATCGCGGAAGGTGGTGGCGTGCTGGTAGCTCAGCACCGGGCTGCGCGCGCCGGCGGCCTTGAGCGGCACGCTGATCAGGCCGGAGGCGGTGACCGGCGCGCCGCGCTTGTCGCTGCTGACGTAGGTGACGCGCCAGGAGCGGACGGCGTAGCGCGGCGCGACGCCGCTTTGCACCTTGCTGTCCGGATCGGCCATGGCCTGGGTGATCTGCTCCGGCGTCAAGGTGTTGACCGGCGTGCTGGACAGCAGGCTGCCGGCGGTCTGTGCCGGTGGCGGGGGCGGCGGCGGGGCGACGTCGTCGCTGCCGCCGCCGCAGGCGCTCAGGGTCGCGGCCAGGCACAGGGCGGCCCAGGCGGCCAGGCGGGTGGGAAGGGCAAACACCAAGGGAACCTCTCGAAAATGCGCGAACACGCGATGTTACGAGACGACGTCTCGTTCGCCGTCGACGCGGCGCGGGCGCGCGCCGCCACGCTCCTAGAATCGGCCGCATGTCCGCCACCGATGCCATGGTCTACATCGTCGACGACGATGCCGAGGTGCGCGAGGCGCTGGCCTGGCTGCTGCGCTCGCGCCGGCTGCCGTCGCAGGGCTTCGACAGCGCCAGCGCCTTCGAGCGGGCGCTGGACGCCGCGCCGCCCGAGTCGCCGGCCTGCATCCTGCTGGACGTGCGCATGCCGGGCACCAGCGGCCTGGCGCTGTTTGACCGGCTGCTGGAGCGCGGCATCGCCAGCGCCTGGCCGGTGATCTTCCTGACCGGCCATGCCAGCGTCGCCACGGCGGTGGAGGCGGTCAAGCGCGGCGCCTTCGACTTCTGCGAGAAGCCGTTTTCCGACAACGCGCTGGTCGACCGCATCGAGCGCGCGCTGGCGGTGTCGCGCGAGCGCGTGGCGCAACTGGGCGCGCAGCGCGCGCTGCGCGCCCGGCTGGACGAGCTGACCGAGCGCGAGCGCGAGGTCCTGCAGCGGGTGGCCAGCGGCCGCCCCAACAAGCTGATCGCCGACGAGCTGGGCATCAGCGTGCGCACGGTGGAGGTGCACCGCGCCCGGGTGTTCGAGAAAATGGACGTGAAATCGGCCGCCGAGCTGGCTCAATTGCTACAACAATTGTAGCTTCTGGCGCTTGCCCAGGGCGCGCTATCGCCCGGTTCGATCCTGGGTCGGCGGCGGCGCGTCCTCGGTCTGCCGCGGCAGCTCGCCCTTCTCGCGGCCGGAGAACATGGTCCACCACACCAGCAGCACGAACAGCAACAGCGCGCCCAGCGCTTCCAGCAGAATCAGGGTCATGCAACGAGTATCACGGATTCTGGCGGCCGCGGCCATGGTGGCCCTGCTGGCCAGCTGCGCCCTGCGGCCGCCGCCGGCGCCCAGCCCGGCGCCGCCCGCCGAACCCGGCCTGCCGCCCGCCGGCCCGGTGGCCGACACGGCGCCGCTGGGCCCGGCCATCGAGCGCGCGCGCAGCCGCTGGGTGCCGGTGCGCTGGGCCGAGCTGCCCGGCTTCGAGCAGGACGACACGGCGCAAGCCTGGAACGCCTGGATCAAGAGCTGCGAGCGCCCCGGCCCCACCTTCGCCCGCCTGTGCAGCGAGGTGCGGCGCCTGTCGCTGGCCAGCGCGCAGCAGCAGCGCGACTGGATGCGCGCGCGCCTGCAGCCCTACCGGGTCGAGCCGGCGGCCGGCGCGCCGGCCGGCGAGGGCCTGCTGACCAGCTACTTCGAGCCGGTGTACGAGGCCTCGCGCGTGGCGCGCCCGGGCTTTGGCGCGCCGGTGTATCGCCTGCCGCTGGCCGCCAGCCAGCGCAAGCCCTGGTTCTCGCGCCAGGAGCTGGACAGCCTGCCCGAGGCGCGCGCGCAACTGGCCGGGCACGAGCTGGTCTGGCTGGCCGACCCGCTGGACGCGCTGATCCTGCAGATCCAGGGCTCGGGCCGCGTGCGCGTGCAGGAGCCCGACGGCAGCCAGCGCCTGGTGCGGCTGGCCTTTGCCGGCACCAACGAGCACCCCTACCGCAGCCCCGGCCGCTGGCTGATCGACCAGGGCCTGCTGCGCGGCGACGTCACCTGGCCCGGCATCCGCGCCACGCTGGCGGCCAACCCGCAACACCTGCAGGGCTTTCTGTGGAGCAACCCGCGCGTGGTGTTCTTTCGCGAGGAGCCGCTGTCGGCGCTGGACGCGCAGTTCGGCCCGCGCGGCGCCCAGGGCGTGGCGCTGACGCCGGGGCGCTCGATCGCCGTCGATCCGCAGAGCATCCCCTACGGCACGCCGGTCTGGCTGGCCTCGCAAGGGCCGGTGGCCAGCCTGAACCGCCTGGTGCTGGCGCAGGACACCGGCAGCGCCATCGTCGGCGCCGTGCGCGCCGACTACTTTGCCGGCTGGGGCGCCGAGGCCGGTGACTTCGCCGGCCGCATGAAGCAGCCCCTGCGCCTGTGGGTGCTGTGGCCCAGGTGATGCCGGCCCACCCGCCGCCCGGCAGCGGCGCATCGGCGGTGCTGGCGCTGCGGGGTACGACGTGATATTTGCATCAAAAACGGCTCCAGCGCCCGTGCAGAGAGCGCAAGCAGCTTCTCTTTTTGTAGCGTTTCGGTGGCCGGCGAGCCTGCTGACGCTGGCCCTGCTGTGCGGCTGCGCGGCCTGGCAGGATGCGCCACGCCTGGCTTTCCAGTGCCCGCGCGCGCTGCGCTTCGAGGCCCGGCTGTACCAGGACATGGCCCTGCTCGAAGGCCTGCGCGGCCACGCGGTGCTGGAGCGCGTGGCCGATGCCGATGGCACGTTGCACTACGCCGACCCCACGGTGCAGGCCCGCTTCGGCCTGGGACTGGAGGGCCGTCTGGTGCGGCTGGACTACACCGGCATCCCCGAGCCGGTGTACTGCGAGCACCAGCCCGGCGCCGGGGCGCCCGCCGTGCGCGCCACCGCCCGCCCCGGCCCGCGCCCGCCGCCGCCGCGGCCCGACCCCAACGCGCCGGTGCAGACCAACATCCGCCAGGGCGACGGCAACAACGGGCCGGGCTGATCGACCGCGCTGGGATGCCCCCTGCCGTGCAGCGCCACGGCGGGACACCGCGGCCCGGTGGCGGCATGAGGAAAACCCCTTGGCGCGTAGCGCCCTACACTTGGCCCATCGAACCCACCCTAAGCGGCCGCCGGCCATGCGCCAGGCGGCCCGACGCAGGAGACAAACCCGATGAACGCCCCTTTGCCCGAGCACATCCGCAAGGCGCTGGAAACCGTCACGCTGGACGACAAGTACAGCCTGGAGCATGGCCGCGCCTTCATGAGCGGCATCCAGGCCCTGGTGAAGCTGCCGATGCTGCAACGCCAGCGCGATGCGCTCGCCGGCAAGAACACCGCCGGCTTCATCAGCGGCTACCGCGGCTCGCCGCTGGGCGGCTATGACCAGGCGCTGTGGGCGGCGCGCAAGCACCTGCAGGGGCAGCACATCGTGTTCCAGCCCGGCGTCAACGAGGAGCTGGCCGCCACCGCGGTCTGGGGCACGCAGCAGCTGGGTTTCGCGCCGCCGGGCAGCAACCGCTTCGACGGCGTGTTCGGCATCTGGTACGGCAAGGGCCCGGGGGTGGACCGCAGCGTCGACGTGTTCAAGCACGCCAACATGGCCGGCACCACGCCCTGGGGCGGGGTGCTTGCCGTGGCCGGCGACGACCACCTGGCCAAGAGCAGCACCGCCGCGCACCAGAGCGACCACATCTTCAAGGCCTGCGGCCTGCCGGTGTTCTTTCCGGCCAGCGTGCAGGACATCCTGGACCTGGGGGTGCACGCCTTCGCCATGAGCCGTTACGCCGGCGTGTGGGCCGGCATGAAGACGATCCAGGAGATCGTCGAGTCCAGCGCCAGCGCGCTGATCGACCCCGAGCGCGTGCGGATCGCGCTGCCGACCGACTTCGAGATGCCGCCCGGCGGCGTGCACATCCGCTGGCCCGACGCCTCGCTGCCGCAGGAAGAGCGCCTGTTCAACACCAAGTGGTATGCCGCGCTGGCCTATGTGCGCGCCAACCGCCTGAACCACAACGTCATCGAAGGGCCCAACGACCGCCTGGGCCTGATCGCCAGCGGCAAGGCCTACAACGACACGCGCCAGGCGCTGCTCGACCTGGGGCTGGACGATGCCGCCTGCCGCCAGCTGGGCATCCGCCTGCACAAGGTGGCCGTGGTGTGGCCGCTGGAGGCGCAGATCACGCGCCAGTTCGCCACCGGCCTGCGCGAGATCCTGGTGATCGAGGAAAAGCGCCAGGTGATCGAATACCAGCTCAAGGAGCAGCTGTACAACTGGCGCGCCGACGTGCGCCCCAACGTGCTGGGCAAGTACCGCGAAGGCGTCGAGGGCGATTACAGCGGCGGCGAATGGTCGCTGGACAACCCCTCGGCCAACGTGCTGCTGCGCGCCACCGCCGACCTGTCGCCGGCGCTGATCGCCCGCGCCATCGCCGAGCGCCTGAAAAAGCTCGGCATCGACGCCGACACCACCGCCCGCATCGACCGCCAGCTGGCCATCCTGGACGCCGGCGAGCGCAACCTGCAGGTGCTGCAGGCCGGCAGCAGCGGCGCCGACCGCCAGCCCTGGTTCTGCTCGGGCTGCCCGCACAACACCAGCACCCGCGTGCCCGAGGGCTCGCGCGCCATGGCCGGCATCGGCTGCCACTTCATGTCGATCTGGATGGACCGCAACACCGTCGGCTTCACCCAGATGGGCGGCGAGGGCGTGCCCTGGGTCGGCCAGCAGCCCTTCAGCAACGAACAGCACGTGTTCGCCAACCTGGGCGACGGCACCTACTACCACAGCGGCTCGCTGGCGGTGCGCCAGTCGGTGGCCGCCGGCGTCAACATCACCTACAAGATCCTCTACAACGACGCCGTGGCCATGACCGGCGGCCAGCCGATCGGCGAGCGGCCGGAAGGGCTGTCGGTGATCCAGATCGCGCAGAACATGCGCGCCGAGGGCGCGGTGAAGATCACCGTCGTCACCGACGAGCCCGAAAAATACGCCCAGGCGCGCCAGCACGGCCTGCCCGAGGGCATCGACGTGCAGCACCGCGACCGGCTGGACGCCGTGCAGCGCGAGTTCCGCGAGATCGCCGGCACCACGGTCATCATCTACGACCAGACCTGCGCCACCGAGAAGCGCCGCCGCCGCAAGCGCGGCACGATGGTCGACCCGGCGGTGCGGGTGATCATCAACGAGGCGGTGTGCGAAGGCTGCGGCGATTGCAGCGTGCAGAGCAACTGCCTGTCGGTGGAGCCGCTGGACACCGAATTCGGCCGCAAGCGCCGCATCAACCAGAGCACCTGCAACAAGGACATCTCCTGCGTCAAGGGTTTTTGCCCCAGCTTCGTCACGGTGGAGGGCGGGCAACTCAAGAAGCAGGCCAAGGCCAAGGCCAGCGTGTCGCCCTTCGAGCTGGGCGCGCTGCCCGAGCCGGTGCTGCCCGAGCCCCAGGCCGGTGGCGCCTGGGGCATCGTGGTGGCCGGGGTGGGCGGCACCGGCGTCATCACCATCGGCCAGCTGCTGGGCATGGCCGCCCACATCGAGGGCAAGGGCATCGTCACGCAGGACGCCGCCGGCCTGGCGCAAAAGGGCGGCGCCACCTGGAGCCACGTGCTGATCGGCGCCACGCAGGACGACATTCGCACCACGCGCGTCAGCGCCGCGGCGGCCGATCTGATCATCGGCTGCGACCCGATCGTCACCGCCAACAAGGAAACCGTGGCCCGCATGCGCGAGGGGCGCACGCACGTGGCGCTGAACGCCCACGCCACGCCCACGGCGGCCTTCGTCAAGGACGGCGGCTGGCAGAACCCGCAGGCGCGCTGCGCCGCCGACATCGCGCGCGCCGTCGGCGCGCAGGGCCTGGCCAGCTTCGACGCCGACCGCGTCGCCGGCCGGCTGCTGGGCGACACCATCTACGTCAACCCCATGATCCTGGGCTACGCCTGGCAAAAGGGCTGGGTGCCGCTGACGCGCGCGTCACTGCTGCGCGCCATCGAGCTGAACAACGTGCAGGTCGACAACAACAAGGCGGCCTTCGAATGGGGCCGCCAGGCGGCGCACGACAGCGCCCGCATCGAGCAGGCCCTGGCCAGCGCCGGCGGCGTGCAGGTGATCGAGTTCAAGCCGCGCGAGACGCTGGAATCCATCGTCGCCCGCCGCGTCGAGTTCCTCACCGGCTACCAGAACGCGGCCTACGCCGAGGCCTACCGCGGCTTCGTCGCGCGGGTGCGGCAGCAGGAGGCCGCGCTGGGCAAGACCCAGCTGAGCGAAGCCGTGGCGCGCTACCTGTTCAAGCTGATGGCCTACAAGGACGAATACGAGGTGGCGCGCCTGCACAGCGACCCGGCCTTCCTGGCGCGCATCGACGCCATGTTCGAGGGCCACTACCAGATCCACTACCACCTGGCGCCGCCCATGACGGCCGAGCGCAACGAGCGTGGCGAGCTGCTCAAGAAGAAATACGGCCCCGGCATGGGGCGGGTGTTCCGGCTGCTGGCCGGGCTCAAGGGCCTGCGTGGCGGCGCGCTGGATGTGTTCGGCAAGACCGACGAGCGCCAGAGCGAGCGCGCGCTGATCGAGCAGTACCGCGCCAGCATCGAGGAAGTGCTGGCCTCGCTGAGCGCCGACAACCACGCCACCGCGGTCGAGATCGCGCGCATCCCGGAGGCCATCAAGGGCTTCGGCCACGTGAAGGAGCGCCACCTGAAGGCGGCGCGCGCGCGCTGGGACGAGCTGCTGGCGCAGTACCGCCAGCCGGCGGAGGCGCCAGCGCGCCAGCTCGCCTGACCGAAAAAGCACCTGTGATGCCCGCCGGAACTGCGCAAACAGCTATCGCATCAATAGCAAATTGAACAGACAGCCACGGCCGGCTGGTCCGCCGTCAGGCGGGCCGGCAGCGCCGGTGGGCCGATGGCGGGCGCGCCCGGGCCGTCCGGCCGGCGCGCCTTACAATGCACGGTTACCTCGCGCGCCTGTGTTCGGGCGTGTGTCCGCGCCCGATGCGCGCGCGATCCATCCATCACCGCCCATTTCAGGAGCCTGCCGGTGTTCATCTCCAACGCCTACGCCCAAGCCGCCCCCGCCGCCCCGGGGGCCGACCTCGCCTCCACCTTCACCAGCATGCTGCCGCTGGTGCTGATGTTCGTGGTGCTGTACTTCATCATGATCCGCCCGCAGATGAAGAAGCAGAAGGAGCACCGCGCCATGATCGATGCCCTGGCCAAGGGCGACGAGGTGGTCACCGCCGGTGGCCTGCTGGGCCGGGTGACCTCCCTGTCGGAGGGGAACGTCGGCCTGCAGATCGCCAATGGCGTCGAAGTGCAGCTGCAGCGCAGCGCCATCGTGCAGGTGCTGCCCAAGGGAACCCTGAAGTAAGCCCGGACTCGGCCGTCCCGGCGTCGCCCCCCTGGCCGCCCCCATCCCGCCGTTGCCATGAACCGCTATCCCGTCTGGAAATACATCGTCATCCTCATCACCCTGGTGGTGGCTGCGCTCTACACCCTGCCCAACTTCTTCGGCGAGGCGCCGGCGGTGCAGGTGTCGGCCGGCAAGGCGACCACCCGGGTGGATGGCGGCACGCTGTCGCGCGTGGAAAGCGCGCTGCGGTCGGCCGGCGTGACGCCCCAGCGCCTGACGCTGGAGGGCAGCTCGGTGTGGGCGCGCTTTGACACGCCCGACACCCAGCTGAAGGCCAAGGACGCCATCGAGCGCACCCTGAACCCGGACGCGGCCGACCCGGCGCACATCGTCGCGCTCAACCTGGTGTCGCGCTCGCCGGCCTGGCTGGCCGCCATCAACGCCAAGCCGATGTACCTGGGGCTGGACTTGCGCGGCGGCGTGCACTTCATGCTGCAGGTGGACATGCGCACGGCCATCACCAAGCGCCTGGACACGCTGGCCAACGACATTCGGGTGGCGCTGCGCGAGAAGGACGTGCGCCACGGCGGCATCAGCCGCGAAGGCAACAGCATCGAGATCCGGGCCCGCGATGCCGGCACGCTGGAGGCCGCGCGCCGCGTCATCGCCGACACCCAGCCCGACCTGCAGGTGGAGCCGACGCCAGGCGCCGAGCCGCGCCTGGTGGCCAGCTTCAAGCCGCAAGCGCTGCAGAAGGTGCAGTCCGAGGCGGTCAAGCAGAACATCACCACGCTGCACAACCGCGTCAACGAACTGGGCGTGGCCGAGCCGGTGATCCAGCAGCAGGGCGCCGATCGCGTGGTGGTGCAGCTGCCGGGCGTGCAGGACACGGCCAAGGCCAAGGACATCCTGGGCCGCACCGCGACGCTGGAAATGCGACTGGTCGACGAAAGCGCCGAAGGCCGCGCGGCCGAGACCGGCGGCGCGGTGCCGTTCGGCTCCGAGAAATTCCTGGAGCGCGATGGCCGCCCGGTGATCGTCAAGCGCCAGGTCATCCTGACCGGCGACAGCCTGACCGATGCGCAGCCCGGCTTCGACCAGCAGACGCAGCAGCCCAAGGTCGACCTGACGGTGGATGCCAAGGGCGGCCGCGTGATGCGCGACGTCAGCCGCGAGAACCTGAAGAAGCGCATGGCCATCGTGCTGTTCGAGAAGGGCAAGGGCGAGGTGCTGACGGCGCCGGTGATCCAGGCCGAGCTGGGCACGCGCTTCCAGATTTCCGGCTCGATGACCGTGAATGAGGCCAGCGACCTGGCGCTGCTGCTGCGCGCCGGCTCGCTGGCGGCGCCGATGGAGATCATCGAGGAGCGCACCATCGGCCCCAGCCTGGGCGCCGACAACATCGACAAGGGCTTTCACAGCGTGATGTGGGGCTTCCTGGCCATCGTCGTCTTCATGATCGCCTACTACATGCTGTTCGGCGTGTTCTCGGCCATCGCCCTGACGGTCAACCTGCTGCTGCTGGTGGCGATCTTGTCGATGCTGCAGGCCACGCTGACGCTGCCCGGCATGGCGGCCGTGGCGCTGACGCTGGGCATGGCGATCGACGCCAACGTGCTGATCAACGAGCGCATCCGCGAGGAACTGCGCGAAGGCGCCTCGCCGCAGGCGGCCATCCACGCCGGTTACGACCGCGCCTGGGCCACCATCCTGGACTCCAACGTCACCTCGCTCATCGCCGGCCTGGCCCTGCTGGCCTTCGGCAGCGGGCCGGTGCGGGGCTTTGCCGTGGTGCACTGCATCGGCATCCTGACCTCGATGTATTCAGCGGTGTTCTTCTCGCGCGGCCTGGTCAACCTCTGGTATGGGCGGCAGAAGAAGCTCAAGTCGGTGTCGATCGGCACCGTGTGGCGGCCCGATACCGACAAGCCGCTGGCGGCGGGCGGCTGAGCGCGCCGGCCAGGGCGACAGACAAGCAAGGAACAGGCAGATGGAGTTCTTCAAGATCGGACGGGACATCCCGTTCATGCGCTACGCGCGGATTTTCAACATCATTTCGGTCGTCACCTTCCTGCTGGCCGTGGTGTTCCTGTTCACGCGCGGCCTGCACCTGTCGGTGGAGTTCACCGGCGGCACGGTGATGGAAGTGGCCTACAGCCAGCCGGCCGATCTGGCCCAGGTGCGTGGCACGGTGGCCGCGCTGGGCTACGGCGACGTTCAGGTGCAGAACTTCGGCACCGCGCGCGACGTGATCATCCGGCTGCCGGTGCAGCAGGGCAAGAGCTCGGCGCAGCAGAGCGAGCAGGTGCTGACCGCGCTGCGCGCCGCCAGCCCCGACGTGCAGTTGCGGCGCACCGAGTTCGTCGGCCCGCAGGTGGGCGACGAACTGGCGCGCGACGGCCTGTACGCGCTGGCCTTCGTGATCGTCGGCATCGTCATCTACCTGTCGATGCGCTTCGAGTGGAAGTACGCCGTGGCCGGCATCATCGCCAACCTGCACGACGTGGTGATCATCCTGGGCTTTTTTGCCCTGTTCCAGTGGGAGTTCTCGCTCTCCGTGCTGGCGGCGATCCTGGCGGTGCTGGGCTATTCGGTCAACGAATCGGTGGTGATCTTCGACCGCATCCGCGAGAACTTCCGTCGCTACCGCAAGATGAGCACGGTGGAGATCATCAACAACTCCATCACCGCCAACATCAGCCGCACCATCATCACCCATGGCTCGACGCAGATCATGGTGCTGTCGATGCTGCTGTTCGGTGGCGAGACGCTGCATTACTTCGCGGTGGCGCTGACCATCGGCATCCTGTTCGGCATCTACTCGTCGGTGTTCGTCGCCGCTGCCATCGCCATGTGGCTGGGCATCAAGCGCGAAGACCTCATCAAGACCGGCCGCAAGGACGGCGACCCGGGCGACCCGAACGCCGGGGCGATGGTGTAGAGGCCGGCGGCCGCCGGCACGCCCGTGGCGCCTTCTGCCTGGGGTCCGGCGTGAGATACTGACCGCCCACAGTCGCTCCCATGGTTTCGACGCCGCAGCCGCCCGTGCCCCCGCAGCACCTCGCGCACCAGTTGCGCGAGCGCTTCGTGCATGCGCTGGACGCCTTCATCGCCGAGCTGGCCGAGCGCAATCAGGCCCAGCTGCTGGCCCTGGGCCAGGGCGGTGTGCGAGGCGTTTCATTGGCGGACATGCAACTGGCGATGGACACCGAGGCCGCGTTCCGGCGCGAGCGCCAGGCCTGGGTGGCGGCGGCGCGGCGCCACTGGCGCGAGGCCTGGACGCAGATGGCCGATGCCCGAGGCGTGCCCGGCGGCAGTCTGCCGGCCGATCTGGGCCTGCTGGACGACGAAATCGTCGAGCGCAAGATCGCCGCCTCGCGCCTGGGTGCCGCGGTGCAGGATGCGTCGGGCGCCGAGTTCAACGACCTGCGGCTGCGCGTGCAGTCGCTGGAGCGCAGCAGCGATCTGCCGGCGCGCGATGTGCTGCGGCCAGACACCTTCGGCCAGCAGCTGCTCAAGGCCTGGGCGGACCGCGGCCTGACCCGGCCGATGTGGGCCCTGGTGCATCCGGTGGTCCAGGCCGCCATGGTCGAGCGCATGGTGCCGCTGTACCGGCAGGCCAACGCCTTCCTCGTGGAGCGCGGGGTGATGGCCGAAATCAACCTGAAAGCGCTGGTGCGCCGTGGAGAGGGTGACGCCGGAGGTCGCGGAGGCGGAAGCACGGGCGCAGGTACAGGTACAGGCGGCGCCCACGGCGGGGCCGGGGTCCAGGCCGCGTCGGGCGGCCCTTCGGGTGCCGGCGGTGGCTCGATGTCCACGGTGCCTGGTGGTGGTGGCTGGCAAGGCGGCGGCCACGGCGCGGGCGCGACGCGCTTGGCCGAGGGACACGGCGCGCGCCCGACGATGCCAGGCGCCGCCCCGTCGACCACGAGCACCGCCTACGGAGGCGGCCACACCCAGATGCCGGACGTGCGCCATTCGGCCCTGGCGCGCGCTGGCCAGGAAACCCGCATGATGACCGCGGTCTCGCCCATGACGCGCGTGCGCCAGCGGGCGCAGGGCGTGCTGGGGCAGCTGCGTCGTCTGTTGACCGACCAGCTGTCGAACTTCGACGTGGCGGCGCCACCGGGGCCGCCTTCGCCGGCGCTGGCCCGCGCCATCGCCGAGGCGACGCCGTTCGCGGTGACCGAGCTGATGGACTCGCGCCAGGGCGACGCCACCATCGCGCAGCCCATGGCCAACGTCGAGGTGGTGGCCACGCGCCTGCGCCAGCGCGCCACCGAACTGAAGGCCAAGGCCGAGAAGCCGAGCGAGAAGGCCATCATCGAGATCGTGGCCCTGATGTTCCAGGCCATCCTGGCCGAGGAGCGCATCGCGGCGGCGATCCGCGTCTGGTTCGCGCGCCTGCAGATCCCGGTGCTGCGCCTGGCGCTGGCCGAGCCGGACTTCTTCGCCTCGGCGCAGCACCCGGCGCGCCAGCTGATCGACCGCATGGGGGCCTGCGCCCTCGGCTTCGACGCCTCGCGCGTCAGCGGCAGCCGGCTGGAGCGCGAGATCAAGCGCATCGTGCAGGTGATCGAGCAGTATCCGGAAACCGGCCGGCGCGTCTTTCAGCTGGTGTTCGAGGAGTTCAAGAAATTCCTCGGTCGCGCGCTGACCGAAGGCGGCGCGGCCCAGCAAATGGCGTCCCTGGCGCAGCAGATCGAGCAAAAGGATGCGCTGACCGTGCAGTACACCATCGAGCTGCGGCGCATGCTGGAGCCGGTGCCGGTGCCCGAACCGGTGCGCGAGTTCCTGTTCCGCGTCTGGTCCGAGGTGCTGGCCATGGCGGCGGTGCGGCGCGGTCCGCAGGCGGCGGACACGCTGCGCTACAAGCAGGCGGCGGCCGACCTGCTGTGGGTCGTCAGCCCCAAGTCCGACCGCGCCGAGCGCACGCGCGTGGTGCAGCAGCTGCCCAGCCTGCTGCACACCTTGCGCGAGGGCATGGAGGGCCTGGCGCTGTCCACCGCGGACCAGGACGCCCACATCAAGAGCATCAACGACGCGGTGGTGCAGGCCTTCGTCTCGCGTGGCGAAGGCCTGTCGTCCGAGCGGCTGGCCGAGCTGTCGCGCAGCCTGGCCGGGCTGGAAGACGTGGTCACCGACGACCCCCAGGGCGACGTGCTGCTCGACCCCGGCGTGATCGAGCTGATGTTCGGCGCCGAGGGCGATGCGCTGGAGGTGATCGCCAGCGGCGGCTCGCAACCCGGCGACGGCATGCTGCACTGGGCGCAGGAGCTGGAGCTGGGCGCCTGGTTCTCGCTCGACTACCAGGGCAGCGTCAGCCAGGTGCAATACGTGTGGCGCAGCCAGCGCGGCCAGCTGCACCTGTTCGGCGACGGCGCGGGCAAGAGCTACCTGGTGCAGACGCGGCGCCTGGCCTCCTACCTGCAGGCCGGGCTGCTGGTGCCGGTGGAGGACGAAACCCTCACCGTGCGCGCCACGCGCGAAGCGCTGGCGCGGCTCAACGCCGAGCCCGATCGGCTGCTTCAGTGAACGGCAGGCAAGGGCGTCAAGCCTGACCCAGGCGCTGGAACAGCCCGCCGGGCAGGCGGCCCACTTGGCCGGCCAGTTCCAGCTCCAGCAGTTGCGCCTGCAAGGTGGCCGTCTGAAGGCCGGTGCGTGCCTGCAGCGCATCCAGGCTCACCGGGTCGGCGCCGAGCGCCCGCAGCAGTCCCTGGTGAGGGTGATTCAGGTCGTCGTCCGGCGCGGAAACTGCGCCAGCAGCTTCATTTGTCATAGCTAGAACGGCCTGTGGCCAGCGCAGCTCTTCCAGCACGTCCTGCGCGGTCTCGACCAGCTTGGCGCCCTGGCGGATCAGCGCGTGGCTGCCGCGCGACTGCGGGCTGTGGATGGAGCCGGGAATGGCGAACACCTCCTTGCCCTGTTCGCTGGCCAGGCGCGCGGTGATCAGCGAGCCCGATTGCAGCGCCGCCTCGACCACCAGCGTGCCCTGGCTCAGGCCGGCGATCAGCCGGTTGCGGCGGGGAAAGTTGCCCGGCAGCGGCGGCGTGCCCAGCGGGTATTCGCTGACGATCAGGCCGCGCGCGGCGATGCGGTGCGCCAGATCGCGGTGCTGGCGCGGATACACGCGGTCGATGCCGGTGCCGATGACGGCGATGGTGGCCGGCCCGGGGGCCGACGGCGGCGCGCCGTCCAGTGCCCCTTCGTGCGCGGCGCCGTCGATGCCCAGCGCCAGGCCCGACACCACGCAGATGCCCTGGGCCGCCAGCGTGCGCGCGAACTGGCGCGCGTTGGCGCTGCCCTGGGGCGTCGGGTTGCGGCTGCCGACGATGGCCATGGCCCGCGGTGGCCAGTGATATGCTCCTGATTCAATAGCTGTCAGCGCTTGTCCAGCGGGTGCTACAACCTTATTCGGCTCACTATCCGGGGTGGCCAGCCGGCCCAGCAGATACAGCAGGCAGGGCGGGTCTTGGATCGCCAGCAGGGACTGCGGGTAGGCGGCGTCGCCCAGGCTGACGATGCGCCGCGGCATGCCGTCCTCGGCCGCCTCCAGCCAGTCAAGGCAGGCCTGCAACCGCGCGGCCAGGTCGTCGGGTGGCTGGGCCAGCGCGCTGGCCTGCGCCGGGGTCAGCAGCTGGCGCAAGGCGGCAGGCGACTGGGCGAACACGTGCTGCGGCAGGCCGAAGGCGGCCAGCAGGCGCCGCGCCGTGTCGTTGCCGATGCCGGGCGTCAGCGTCAGGCGCAGCCAGGCCTCAAGTTCCTGCCGGTCCATGGCGTGTGGGGGGCTGGGCGCCGGCAAGACGGGCGCCGCGGCCTCAGAGCCTGTGAATAAATTGATCGCGCCCGAAAGGGTCGTCAAAACGCGTCCGATCGAGGCTGAGTGCCGCGGCTCCAGTGGCCCCCGCGGGCCACTGGACGGCACGAAGAAGGTCAGCCTCTGGCTGATCGGCGCCCTGCAAGGGCAAACCACAGCCGTAGCCGGGGCTACGGCGAGGATTTGCAACGAAGAGCGGGCGCGTTTTGGCGGCTCGGGCGGGCGTGAGGTGTTTTTTCACAGGCTCTCAGTTGGGGTTGACCAGCTTGTCGCCCACCTGCACCGGGTTGGTGATTTCCATCACCAGCACGTAGGACACGCGCTCGAACGGGCGGAACACCATGGCGATGCCGTTGCGCTCGTCGGGCAGCTTCATCAGGCTGCGCGACTCGTCGGTCTTGTCCACCAGTTTCGGGCCGGTGCTCATCAGGGCCAGAACGTGACCACTTTCCAGGCCGTCCTGCAGGCCCCGGTTGATGACCACCACCTGGTTCTGGCCGGCGTAGCGCACGGCGCTGCCGGGCACGGCGACGACGCGCGCGTCCACCGGCATCTCGGGCACGCGCGGCACGTAGTTGCGGTATTCGCGCGGCGGCTCGGGCAGCAGGCGGTCGCCGGCGCGCATTTCTTCCTTGCTGCCGATGACGTCCACGGTGGCGGGCACCGGCAGGCCGGCCGGCGTCGTCGGGGTCTCGGCGCGGCGCGGTTCGGCCTGGACCTCGCCGTTGGCGTGCCAGCGCGTCGGGCGCGGGGCCGGCGCGCTGCCAGGCTCCTCCTCGGATTCGCTTTCGCCGCGCACCAGCGTGGCCTGGCCCACGTAATGGCCTTCGTAGCCGAGGACTTCCTTGGTGATCGGGTCCTTCAGCGGCGTGGCGTTGCGGAACACGCGGAATTCGGTCGGCAGGCCGGGCGTCCTGAGCAGGGGCGCGTCGGCCGGCCCGCGCACATAGGCGCGGTCGCCCTTGGCCACCAGCACGCGGCTCTGGTTGGCCAGCGCCACAATGCGCGGCGCGCGCTGGAAGCTGTCGTCGTCCACCACCAGCGGCTCGGTCAGGAAGGGCTCAATCAGGTGCGGCTCCAGCGTCGGCAGCGGGCCGGTGCCCAGCATTTCGATGCGGTTGCGCGGCGACACGCGCACGGTGTCGCCCGGCTCGCCGTCGGCGCCGCGGCGCGCGCGCAGGAAGGCGCGGTCACCCACGCGCTCCAGCACCAGCTGCTGGCCGGGGTAGATCAGGTGCGGGTTGCGGATGTCGTTCAGGTTCATGCCCCACAGCTCGGGCCAGCGCCAGGGCGACTTCAGAAACAGGCTGGAGATGCGCCACAGCGTGTCGCCGCGGCGCACCGTGTACTGGTCGGGCGCGTTGGGCGCCAGCGCCGACAGCGGCACGCCTTGCGCCGCCACCTGCTGGGCGGTGGCCCGTTGCATGGGCGTCACCGGCAGGCGAGAGGCCGCCTGCGCGGCGGCGGGGGGCGCGCCGAGCAGGGCCGCGGCCAACAGTCCGAGGGGCGCGACCAGCGCGCGCGTGGCACCAGGAAAAAGAGGTTTCATTGTTTTGCTGAAAGCAGCTGCCAACTTGACAAGTCACCGGACATTCTGCATTCAAGCCCTTGATCCGGCAACGAAATCACTCACCCAGGGCAGCGCGAACTTCAAAAAGTAGCGAAAATCGCCACATCCGAGACCTTAGGAACCTCGGCATAAGCTCCTGCGCCGCAGGCATCTGCGGTCTCGGGCGGTCTGCGGCGTTGCAAATCCTCGCGATGGCCGCGGCCATCGCTGCGGTTTGCGCCTTGCATCCCATCCCGATCCGCAGCGCCTGCTTACCGCCAGAGCTTATGCCGAGGTTCCCTTATTCCCATGGCCCTGCTTCCCATTCTTCGTTACCCCGACCCGCGCCTGCACAAGGTGGCCCAGCCCGTGTCGACGGTGGATGCGCGCATCAGGACGCTGATCGACGACATGTTCGAGACCATGTACGAGGCCAAGGGCATCGGCCTGGCGGCCACCCAGGTGGACGTGCACGAGCGCGTGATCGTCATGGACGTGTCCGAGCAGCGCAATCAGCGCCTGGTGCTGATCAACCCCGAGCTGGTGTGGGCCAGCGACGAACGCGTGCTGGGCGAGGAGGGCTGCCTGTCGGTGCCCGGCATCTACGACGGCGTCGAGCGCGCCGAGCGCGTGCGCGTGCGCGCGCTGGACGAAGCCGGCCAGGCGCGTGAGATCGAGGCCGATGGCCTGCTGGCCGTGTGCATCCAGCACGAGATGGACCACCTGCGCGGCAAGGTGTTCGTCGAATACCTGTCGCCGCTCAAGCGCGGCCGCATCAAGACCAAGCTGCTGAAGGCCGAGCGGCAGGACAAGACCGACAAGGCGAAGGCGCGGGTGACGGCGTGAGCGCCTACTCACGGGCACAGCGACTACCGGCGTCGATCGAACGGCCCCTGGGCGCCCTGCTGCTGGCGGCCGGGGTGCTGCTGGCGGGCGGCTGCGCCAGCCCCGGTGGCGTGGCCCCCGGCAGCCCGGCCACCGAGCTGGCGCCACGGCTGGGCCCGCCCACCGCCCGCTACCCGGCCACGGCGGACGCGGGGGAGCGCTGGCAGTATTCCTACCAGCCGGGCGGCCAGCAGGTGTACAACCTCGACCTGGACGCCCAGGGCCGCGTGGCGCGCGTCGAGCAGGCGCTGAGCGAAGGCCTGTTCGGTGCCCGCATCCGGCCCGGGCGCTGGACGCGCGACGATGTGCTGCGCGAATACGGCCGGCCCGCGCAGGTGATCGGCGTGCACAACTTCGACGGTGACATCTGGGTCTGGCGCTACCTGGACGGCCCCACCTGGCGCCTGCTGTACATCGACATCGACCGCGCCGGCGTGGTGCGCGGCTGGTCCAGCGGCGACGAGAACCTGCCCGACCCGCCGGAGCCCAGGTGAGGCCGTGAGCGCGCCGCGCCCCGGCTTGCCCGCGGCGCCCGTTGCTTATGCATAAAACAAGCATTTTGCGCTTGCCAGTCAAGCGCCAGCAGCTATCAAAACATGAGTTTTCGCATCGTCTTTGCCGGCACTCCGGAATTCGCCCGCGTGGCCCTGGCGCAGTTGCTGGCGGCGGGCTTCGAGGTGCCGTTGGTGCTGACCCAGCCCGACCGCCCGGCCGGGCGCGGCCTGAAGCTGCACGCCTCGCCCGTCAAGCAACTGGCCGAGCAGCACGGCATCGCCGTCGTCCAGCCGCGCAGCCTGCGCCTGGACGGCAAATATCCCGAGGACGCCGCAGCGGCGCGCGACGCGCTGCAGGCCGCCCGCGCCGACGTCATGGTGGTCGCCGCCTACGGGCTGATCCTGCCGCAGTGGGTGTTGGATGACATGAGCGCCGCCCGGCCGTCCGAAGGCGCGAGGGCCCCCTCGGGGGGCAGCGCAACAGGCGCAGCCGTGGAGCGTGGGGGCCTGTGGAGCGCCGCCCGGCCGTCCGAAGGCGCGAGGGCCCCCTCGGGGGGCAGCGCAACAGGCGCAGCCGTGGAGCGTGGGGGCCTGTGGAGCGCCGCCCGGCCGTCCGAAGGCGCGAGGGCCCCCTCGGGGGGCAGCGCAACAGGCGCAGCCGTGGAGCGTGGGGGCATGGGTCTCGGCTGCCTCAACATCCACGCCTCGCTGCTGCCGCGCTGGCGTGGCGCCGCGCCGATCCACCGTGCCATCGAGGCGGGTGATGCGCGCACCGGCATCACCATCATGCAGATGGATGCCGGCCTGGACACCGGCGACATGCTGCTGGTGCAGGCGCTGCCCATCGGCCCGCGCGCCACCACCGCCAGCCTGCACGACGAACTGGCCGCCCTCGGCGGGCAGCTGATCGTGCAGGCGCTGCAACTGGCCGGGCAGGGCGCCTTGCGGCCCGTGCCGCAGCCGGCCGAGGGCGTCAGCTACGCGCACAAGATCGACAAGCACGAAGCAGCCATCGACTGGCGCCAGCCGGCGGCGCTGATCGAGCGGCGCATCCGCGCGTTCGACCCCTTCCCCGGCGCCAGCACCACGCTGGGCGATGCGGCAATCAAGCTGTGGAGCTCTGAAATCGATAGCTGCTTGCGCACGCCAGATGCGCGCTGCGGGCAGATTATTGCCATCAACGACGCGGGCATCACGGTGGCCTGCGGCGACGGCGCGCTGCGCCTGACCGAGCTGCAGCGCCCCGGCGGCAAGCGCCTGCCGGCGCGCGAGTTCCTGCGCGGCTTCGCGCTGGCGCCCGGCCAGTGCCTGGGCCAGGCGGGCGACGTGCCATGAACATGCCGCTGCCGCCCGACCCGGGCGAGCTGCCGGCGCGCGGCCGGCTGGGCGCCTGGCTGTCGCGGCGCGTTGACCGCTGGGCGCACACGGCGCGCCACCCGCTGTTCTGGGTCGGCTCGCGCGAGATGGCGGGGGTCTCGATCGGCCTGACCGCCTGGGCCTTCATGACCGGCGTGGCCATGGTCAAGAGCGGCATGAGCATCACCGAGAGCGTGCTGATGTCGCTGCTGGTGTTCGCCGGCAGCGCCCAGCTGGCCGCCATTCCGCTCATGGCCGCCGGCGCGCCGCTGTGGGTGGTGCTGGCGGCGGCGTTCTGCGTCAACCTGCGATTTGTCGTCTTCAGTCTGCATTTGCGACCGTATTTCATGCATTTGCGTCGATCGTCCCGCTTGTATCTGGGCTACTTCACGGGCGACGTGACCTATGTGCTGTTCACCCGGCGCTTTCCGCGGCCGCCCGAGACCAACGGCCAGCGCCGCGCCCAGATGGCCTACCTGTGGGGCGGCAACGTCACCAACTGGGTGTTCTGGCAGTCGCTCAGCATGCTGGGCATCTTTCTGGGCGCGGCCCTGCCGGCGCGCTGGGGGCTGGAATTCGCCGGCACGCTGGCGCTGCTGGCGGTGGCCTGCTCGATGGTGACCACCCGGCTGCGCGCGCTGTCGGCGATCACCGCGGCGGCGGCGGCCATCGTGCTGTTCGAGCTGCCCTACCGGCTCAACATCGTGGCGGCCATTGCCGTGGCGGTGGCCATCAGCCTGTACGTCGAGCCGCGCTGGCCGCGTGGCGGCGAGCGGGAAGGGGCGCGCCATGCATGAGCTGGACGGCTGGACGCTGCTGACCATTCTGGGCATGACGGCCATTTCGGTCATCACGCGCGGCTTTTTCTTCATCAGCGAGCGCGAATGGACGCTGCCCGAATGGGCCGAGCGCGGCCTGCAGTATGCCCCCATCGCCGCGCTGACCGCCGTGATCGCCCCCGACATCCTGCTGACCGAGGGCGCCATCGGTCCGCTGCTGCGCGACGCCCGCACCTGGGGCGCACTGGCGGCGGCGGGCTTTTACTTCTGGCGCCGCCGCAGCAGTTACGTGCTGCCGGTGGCCATCGCGGTGGGCATGGCGGTGTTCCTGCCGCTGCGGGTGGGGCTGGGCTGGTGAACCGCGCACCTTGGCCCGTTCCAGGTCGAAACCGCCAACGGCCGAACGAAAACATCCGCGAGAAGAGCCTGAAATAGGCCTGTAGCGCTTGTCCAATGAGCGCAAGCAGCTCTGATTTGGATAGCGTTTTTCAGACTGAAGAAGGTCAGAGTGATGTCGGCCTGGGCTCCTACAATGGCGGCGCACTCACGTGGCCGGCGCCTGTCCGGCCTGGCTTTTCCTCATCTCAGCTGCCTGCCATGAACGTCATCCGCTTTTCCGACCTGTGCGCGCAAGGCGCCGTGCAGGGCAAACGTGTCTTCATCCGCGCCGACCTCAACGTGCCGCAGGACGAGCGCGGCGCCATCACCGAGGACACCCGCATCCGCGCCAGCGTGCCGGCCATCCGCATGGCGCTGGATGCCGGCGCGGCCGTCATGGTCACCTCGCACCTGGGCCGTCCGACCGAAGGCGAGCTCAAGCCCGCCGATTCGCTGGCGCCCGTCGCCCGCCGTCTGGGCGAGTTGCTGGGGCGCGAAGTGCCGCTGGTGACCGACTGGGTGGACGGCGTGTCGGTGGCGCCGGGCCAGTTCGTGCTGCTAGAGAACTGCCGCGTCAACAAGGGCGAGAAGAAGAACGATGAAGCACTTTCTCGCAAGATGGCCGCGCTTTGCGATATTTACGTGAACGATGCCTTCGGCACCGCACACCGCGCCGAAGCCACGACCTACGGCATCGCCCAGTTCGCCTCGGTGGCCTGCGCCGGCCCGCTGCTGGCGGCCGAGATCGACGCCCTGCAAAAAGCACTGGCGCACCCCAGGCGGCCGCTGGTGGCCATTGTCGCCGGCAGCAAGGTGAGCACAAAACTCACGATCCTGAAGTCTTTGGCTGCCAAAGTCGATCAATTGATCGTGGGTGGCGGCATTGCCAACACCTTCATGCTGGCCGCCGGCCTGCCCATCGGCAACAGCCTGGCCGAGCCCGACCTGGTGGACGAGGCCAGGGCCGTGATGGCGGCCATGGCAGCCCGCGGCGCCGAGGTGCCGATCCCCACCGACGTGGTGGTGGCCAGGCAATTCAAGGCCGACGCCGCGGCCACCGTCAAGCAGGCGGCCGACGTGGCGGCCGACGAGCTGATCCTGGACATCGGCCCCGACACCGCCGAGCGCCTGGCCACGCAGCTCAAGGCCGCCGGCACCATTGTCTGGAACGGCCCGGTGGGCGTGTTCGAGATGGCGCCGTTCGAGAACGGCACGCGCACCATCGCCCGTGCCATTGCCGACTCGCCCGCCTTCAGCATCGCCGGTGGCGGCGATACCCTGGCGGCCATCGCCAAGTACGGCATCGACAAGGACGTGGGCTACATCTCCACCGGCGGCGGCGCCTTCCTGGAGGTGCTGGAAGGCAAGCAGCTGCCGGCCTTCGAAATCCTCGAGCGCCGCGCGGCGGGCTGACCGTCGTTGCCCGGCCCGACGACACCCGCCCATTGCGCAGGGCAAGCTCGCTAGTCCGCTGAAACATTGAAATGGGTGGTGAAGGACAGTCGAGACGGGATGCGATGCAAGGCGCAAAGCGCAGCGATACCGGGCGGTATCGCGAGCATTTGCAACGCCGCAGCGCGCCCGTATCGGCTGGACAGCACCGATCCGATTTCAGTGTTTCAGTGGACTAGGCCCAAGGCGCGGCCGCCGTCCGCGGACGGCGCAGGGCGGCCGAACAAGCGCCAGAGGGGTGCCGCAGGCGCCTGCCGGCAGGAGCGCGCTGGCGGCTGCGACATCCGCGTGGCCGCCGCTGATGGCCGTTGCCCGCCTCCGCCATCACGTGGCTCACTGCAGCCCCCCCGTTCGCGCCGAGGTATCGAGCGTTGGCGCCCGCAACCGGAATTTATTCACACTTTTCACCTCATTCAACAGGCGTCACATACTTAATAAATGAACTAAAAGTATGCATACTTAGCCGGGTCGCGCCTCGCGCATTCGCCCGCGCCGGGCTACGGTGAGTCTTCGGGGTGCGGGTTCGGACTGATTCACGGAGACAAACTATGCGCATCGCAGCGTGGCGCCGGTTCATTGGCATGGCCTTCTTCTGGGCAATGGCGAGCCTTCAGGGTACCGCCGCGCGCGCGGCCGACGACATCGTCGTGGGACAGATCGGTCCGTTCACGGTGTTGCCGGCGCCTGACGCGCACGAACTGAACGCGGGCATCAAGGCCTGCCTGGCCCAGGTGAATGCGCGCGGCGGCGTGGGCGGGCGCCGGATCAGCTTTTTCGAGCTGGACGACACTTATTCGCCGGACGGCTACGTGAAGCAGTTCGAAGTCGCCATGCAGCGCAAGCCGGTGGCCCTGCTGTCGCCGGTGGGCTCGGCCCTGCTGGCGCGCGCGTTGAAGGACAAGCTGCTGGACAAGCACGACGTGGTCGTCATCAATGCCGTGCCGGGGGCCGAAGTCAATCGCGATCCCGGCCATCCGCGGCTGTTTCACGTGCGCGCCGGCGACCGCCAGCAGATCGAGAAAATCGTCAGGCACGCCCGCACCCTGGGCATTGCCCGCATGCACGTGGTCTACCAGAACCTGCCGATCGGGGCATCCGGCTGGGCCATGGCGCAGGCCGCCAGCCGGGCCGAAGGCGGCAAGCTGGCGGTGCAGGGCCTCGAGTCGGCCCATGACGGAGCCGCGCTGGCCGCGGCGGCCAAGCAGGTCGCCGCCAGTGACACCCAGAGCGTGCTGGTCATCGGGGCGCCCAAGTTCATGGCGGACGCCATCCACCAACTGCGCCTGGCCGGGGTGACGCAATGGGCGTTCGCGCTGTCCTACATGCCGGCGGGGCTGGTGCATCAGCTGGCCGGCGAGGCGGGCGCGCGCGGCGTCAGCATTGCCCAGGCGATCCCCAACCCGAACGGCGTGGCCACGCCGCTGAACCGCGAGTTTGCGGCCGCCATGAAGGCGCTGGATCCCAAGCTCACCACCTATACGGCCTTCCATCTGGAGGGCTATCTCAGTGCCCGCGTACTGGTCGAGGGCCTGCGCCGTGCCAGCAGTCCGACCCCCGAAGCGCTGGCCAAGGCGCTCAAGTCGACCGGCGAAATGGACTTCGGCGGCTTTCGGGTCGACTTCTCCAAAGCCAACACCGGCAGCCAGTACGTCGATATCGGGGTCGTCACCAGCGGCGGCAAGCTGATGTATTGAGCAGTCGCGCGTCTCGTCCCACGGCGCGCGCTGCGGGCGCGGTGCGATCCCGGCTCCCCAGGCGCCGACCGGGCGGCACGTCACGGCGCCGTCATCCGGCGCTGGCAGAATCGGACCACCGTTTTTCCCGCCTGAACCGAGCCTGCCCATGACTTACCGCGCCACCAAGATCGTCGCCACCCTCGGCCCCGCGTCCAGCGACCCGGGCCTGCTGGAGCAGATGATCCGCGCCGGCGTCAACGTGGTGCGACTGAACTTCAGCCACGGCAAGGCCGACGACCACGTCGAGCGCGCGCGCCTGGTGCGCGAGGCCAGCGAGCGCGCCGGCCGCGAGGTGGCCATCATGGCCGACCTGCAGGGCCCCAAGATCCGCGTCGGCAAGTTTGAAGGCGGCAAGGTGCTGCTGCAGCCGGGCGCCGCCTTCGTGCTGGACGCCGCGCGCACCGAGCCGGGCGACGTGCACGGCGTCGGCCTGGACTACAAGGAGCTGCCACGCGACGTGCGCCCCGGCGACACCCTGCTGCTCAACGACGGGCTGATCGTGCTCACCGTCGATGCGGTGCGCGGCGAGGCCGTGCACACCACGGTCAAGGTCGGCGGCGAGCTGTCCAACAACAAGGGCATCAACAAGCAGGGCGGCGGCCTGACGGCGCCGGCGCTGACGGCCAAGGACATGGAGGACATCAAGACCGCCATGGCCCTGCGCGCCGACTACGTGGCCGTCAGCTTTCCCAAGAATGCCACGGACATGGAAATGGCGCGCCAGCTGTGCAACGTGGCCGGCGCCGAATGGGGCCACAAGCCGCAGCTGATCGCCAAGATCGAGCGCGCCGAGGCCATCCCGCGCCTGGCCGAGATCCTGGCCGTCAGCGACGGCATCATGGTGGCGCGCGGCGACCTGGCGGTGGAAGTGGGCAACGCCACCGTGCCGGCGCTGCAAAAGAAGATGATCACCATGGCGCGTCAGGCCGACAAGCTGGTGATCACCGCCACCCAGATGATGGAAAGCATGATCACCAACCCGGTGCCCACCCGCGCCGAGGTCAGCGACGTCGCCAACGCCGTGCTTGACGGCACCGACGCCGTCATGCTGTCGGCCGAGACGGCGGCCGGTAAGTACCCGCTGGAGACCGTGCGGGAGATGGCCGCCATCTGCCAGGCCGCCGAAGAGCACGACCCGGCCGAGCTGGACGCCGACTTCAGCGGCGCCACCTTCCAGCGCATCGACCAGTCGATCGCCATGGGGGCCCTCTTCACCGCCTACCACCTGGGCGCCAAGGCCATCGTGGCGCTGACCGATTCCGGCTCCACCGCCCTGTGGATGAGCCGCCACCGCGTGCGCATCCCCATCTACGCGCTCACGCCCAAGATCGGCACCCAGCGCAAGCTGACGCTGTACCGCAACGTGCGCCCGCTGCTGATGGACACCAGCGCCCTGCGCGACGAAGCCCTGATGCAGGCCGAGAACTACCTCAAGGCCCAGGGCGTGGTGGAAGCCGGCGACGTCTACGCCATCACCTGCGGCGAGCCCATGGGCGCGCCCGGCGGCACCAACATGCTGAAGATCTGCCGCGTCAGCTGAGAGGCTCAGCCGCCGGCCTGCGCTCCCGAGCCGCGGCGACCGGTGCGTACCGCGCCAGCGCCGCGCCCGCCGCCTGCACCAGCGCGGCGCACAGCAAGCCCAGGCACAAGCCGGCCAAGGCGTCGGACGGAAAGTGCAGGCCCAGCGCCACGCGGCTCCATGCCATTGCCAGCGCGCTGGCCAGCACCAGCCCGCGCACCGGCCAGCGCAGCGGTGCCAGTGCCGCCGACGCCGCAAACGCCGCCGCCGCCGCCGTGTGCGAGCTGGGAAAGCCCGCCGTCGCCCCGTGCGGCAGCCAAGCCGTGCCCAGCCCCAGCATGAAGGGCCGCGGCAGGTGAAAGCCGTGCTTGAGCGCCGCCGCCGCGCCAGCGGCCAGCGCCAGGCTGCACAGCACGCGCCCGGCCTGGGCACGCCAAGGCGGGCGGCCGGTCAGCGCCACCGCCAGCGTCGCCGCCACCATCCAGTGCGGCCATTGCAGGCTGATGGCGCGCGCCGCCTCCAGCAGCCAGGCCGGTGCGCCCGGGCCCAGGTTGAGCCACAGGAACAGCGACTGGTCAACGCCGTTCATGGCGGCCCCTGCACGCCCGTGGCCAGCGCCAGCCGCGGCCGGCGCGCCCGCCACGCCCGCACCGCCAGCCACAGCAGGCCACCCGCCAGCCAGCAGAACCAGCCGGCCCACAGCACGTGGCTCAGGTAATGCGCGCCGCGCGCCATCTGGACGGCGCCAAACAGGGCGCCGGCCAGCAGCGTCAGCCCCAGCCACCAGCGCGCGGCGCGCGGGGCCCGGGGCTGTAGCCAGAAGAACCCGGCCAGGAACGAAAACGCCGTCGATGCGTGCCCGGCCGGAAAGCAGTGCCCGCCGCCGCCGTCGGCCACGCCCCAGCGCCAGTGCGACACGTACCGGGCCGTGCCGCCAAACGCCTGCAAGTCCCACGGGCAGCTGGTCAGGCTGGCGCGCTTGAGCAGCTGCACCGCCAGCGCCGCCAGCAGGATGCCGGCCACCAGGCCCACGCGGTCGGCGCGCGGCAGGGCGCGCAGCGGCCCCAGCGGGCGCCAGATCATCGCGACCAGCGCCAGCAGCACCGCCCAGGCGGCCTGGCGCGCGCCGGTGTGCAGCACCTCCTGCAGCCACCAGTCGTGTGTCAGTGCAAAGCCCTGCGCGTTGCCGAACCAGCGCGCCAGCGGCAGGTCCAGCGCGCTGGCGTCCCAGGCCAGCACCAGCGCCAGGGCGACGGCGGTCCAGGCGGCATGGCGGCGCAGGGCAGGGGACAGGGCTTCGTGCATCGCGGTCGGTGTGCCCGCCGCCGGGGCGGCCGAGTGGGCAGCGACACCTTAGCGACGCGGTCTGAACGCCGGCTTAAGGCGACGCTGAATGAGTCACCGCGATGTGGCGCGCCCTGTCTGGGGATGGGATGCAAGGCTGAGTGCCGCGGCTCCAGGGATACCTGCGTATCCCTGGACGGCACGAAGAAGGCCCGACTCTGGCGGGGCTGCGCCCTGCAAGGGCAAAGCGCAGCCATAGCCCAGGCTATGGCGAGCATTCGCAACGCCGCAGACCGCCCCAGACAGGGATGCGACGCGCGCGAAGGACTTGTTCAGCGTTGCCTCAAGTACGGTCTCCGTCAGGGGTGGCCGGGTAAAATCGGCCGCATTCACGGGCGCTTGCCGCCCCGCGCCGCTTCTTTGACTTCCGGAGGATTCGCACCATGCCACTCGTTTCCATGCGCGAGCTGCTCGACCACGCCGCCGAGCACCACTACGGCATTCCCGCCTTCAACGTCAACAACCTGGAGCAGGTGCAGGCCGTCATGGCCGCCGCCGACGAGGTGGGCGCGCCGGTCATCCTTCAGGCCAGCGCTGGCGCGCGCAAGTACGCGGGCGAGCACTTCATCAAGTACCTGATCCAGGCCGCCGCCGAGGCTTACCCGCACATTCCGCTGGTGATGCACCAGGACCACGGCACCAGCCCCGCCATCTGCAAGGGCGCGCTCGATCTGGGCTTCGGCTCGGTGATGATGGACGGCAGCCTGAAGGAAGACGGCAAGACCCCGGCCGACTTCGCCTACAACGTGCGCGTCACCCAGGAAGTGGTGGCCATGGCGCACCAGATCGGCGCCACCGTGGAGGGCGAACTCGGCTGCCTGGGCAGCCTGGAAACCGGCGAGGCGGGCGAGGAAGACGGCGTCGGCGCCGAAGGCAAGCTGAGCCACGACCAGCTGCTGACCGACCCCGAGGAGGCCGCGCAGTTCGTCAAGGCCACGCAGCTGGACGCGCTGGCCATCGCCATCGGCACCAGCCACGGCGCCTACAAGTTCTCGCGCCCGCCCACGGGCGACGTGCTGTCGATCGCGCGCGTCAAGCAAATCCACGCCCGCATCCCCAACACCCACCTGGTGATGCACGGCTCCTCCAGCGTGCCGCAGGACTTGCTGGCCATCATCAACCAGTACGGCGGCCAGATGAAGCAGACCTATGGCGTGCCGGTGAAGGAGATTCAAGAGGCCATCAAGCACGGCGTGCGCAAGATTAACATCGACACCGACATCCGTCTGGCCATGACCGGCGCGGTGCGCCAGTTCCAGGCCGAGAACCCCAGCAAGTTCGACATGCGCGAGTGGATGAAGCCGGCGCGCGCCGCCGCGCAGGCCATCTGCAAGCAGCGCTACCTGGAGTTCGGCTGCGAGGGCCAGGGCGCCAGGGTCAAGGGCGTCCCGCTGTCGGTGATGGCCCAGAAATACGCCAAGGGCGAGCTGGCGCAGCAGGTGGTCTGAGTCTCTGAATACTATAAAAACAGGAGCTGCTCGCGCTTGACCGACAAGCGCCAGCAGCTTTTTTCATTCATGAACATTGAATTGGCACCCGCATGAACCCGGCCCTGCACACCAGCCAGCTCCACAGCCTGCCCCTGCTCGCGCGCGGCAAGGTGCGCGACAACTACGCCGTCGGCGCAGGCCGCATCCTGATGGTCGCCAGCGACCGCATCAGCGCCTTCGACGTCATCATGGATCAGCCCATCCCCGGCAAGGGCCAGTTGCTGACGCAAATGGCGCTGTGGTGGTTTGGGCATCTGGCCGACATCGTGCCCCACCACCTGACCGGCGAGGCGCCCGAAAGCGTGGTCGCGCCCGACGAAGTGGCGCAGGTGGCCGGGCGCAGCATGCTGGTCAAGCGCCTCACGCCGATCCCGGTCGAGGCCGTGGTGCGCGGCTACCTGGCCGGCAGCGGCTGGAAGGAATACCAGCAGGGCCAGTCCGTGTGCGGCGTGCCGCTGCCGCCGGGTCTGCAAAACGCCAGCCGCCTGCCGGCGCCCATCTACACCCCGGCGGCCAAGGCGGCGGTGGGCGAGCACGACGAAAACATCACCTACGAGCGGACGGTGGAGATGATCGGCCCCGAGCTGGCCGCGCGCATCCGCGACGTCAGCATCCGCCTGTACCAGCGCGCCGCCGAGATCGCCCTGGCCCGGGGCATCATCATTGCCGACACCAAGTTCGAGTTCGGCCTCGACGCCGATGGACAACTGGTGCTGATGGACGAGGTGCTCACGCCCGACTCGTCGCGCTACTGGCCCGCCGACCAGTACCGCGAAGGCACCAATCCGCCCAGCTTCGACAAGCAGTACCTGCGCGACTGGCTGGAGCAGGCGCGGGTGGACGGCCGGCCCTGGGGCAAGCAGCCGCCGCCGCCCACCCTGCCGCCCGAGGTGATCGAGGCCACGGCGAGGCGGTATCGTGAGGCGATGGAACGCTTGCTGGCATGAAGCCTTGGAATTCTTGTGCAGCCGCTGTGCGCGAATGAAATGGGAGGGTGCCGATGATTAGTGGGGTCGCACTGGAGGTCGCGCGGGCGATACCGGCCGAATATCTTCCTGGCCTGATCAACGGGATCTACAAACTTCATGGTGGCGTGCTCCGCGATGGTGCTGGTCGCATCGTCGCGCACCTCGTGATGCCCGAGTTGGCAAGATCAGTCACCTCGCTCGTCCCCGGTCTGAACGTCATTTCTGACTTGATCACGACAGGCCAGCTCATGGCATTGGGCCGCAGCGTCGAACAAATTCGGCAATCGGTGGAGGCGGTGCTGACAACTTCCGTGGCTGGAGCGGCCCTGTCTGGCTTGGGACTGGTCACGTCGATCGGAGGCTTCGCATATCTGAATCGTCGATTGGTCACGCTGGACGCAAAGCTGTCGCGCTTGCAGGATCGGATCAAGAAAATCGAGGACCTACTCAAGGCCCGACAGAAGGCTGAGCTTCATGCCGCCCTGGATACCTTGCACCAGGCGGATCAACTCCCTCGGGATGCAAGCCTGCGACGCGATCTGCTGCTGCAATGCAAAAAAGACTTTGGCACCCTCGCGCATTACTACCGAGAGGTCTGGGTGACTGCGACGGTTCCCGAAGAAATCGATGGCGCCGATGAGTTCTATGCGCTGTCGTTCACGGGTGCTGCCTATGCGGCGAGCGAACTCGGGCTGGGAAAAGTAGTCGCTGAGGATTTCAGGAAGCATCTGGAAAGCTGGTCAGTCTTGGCGCGTCAGCATGCCGAAAAGCAGATGGTTGCTGGCGATCTTGGGCGCCTGATGGACGCCGAATTGGTTGAAATGCTGCCTGCAGAAGAACTTGTCGAACTGCTCGATTTCGCCTGCGGTAAGAGCAAGGGCGTGGCGTGGTTCGATGACCTGCGGCGTGCCCCGATTTCGATGACCCGCACCCTAGACCCGTTCAAGCGGTCTCGCATCGAGAGGGAGCGTCCGAAGATCGAGACTGCGCGCCGCCTTCGCGCACGACACCAAGTGCTGGATTCCACGGCAGCTCATTTTTCCTTGCTGGCGGGTGCCGGACTGTCGGTGAGTGGCTTTGAACGCAAGGTGGGCCAAGTGTCCGCAACGCATGGGTCGGATCCGCTCATGATTCGCCTGAAAACGGGATCGTGACAAGTCTGCCAAAGCGACGCTTGAAGTCTACGTAGATTCTTCATGCGGGCCGGCGCATCGATCAGGTCAAGATGCGGATCCAGGCGCTGCGTGAGAGCAAGGTTGCCTGATCTGCCCGGCGCCTGACTCGTTTACCCGTTTCGGTGGGCATTCCTCGGTTCGCACCGCCTTTCAACTCGGCCAGTAGTGGCTGTCCGGCAGCGCGCGCGAGCCGAAGATGGCCTGGCCGACGCGCACCACGGTGGCGCCTTCCTCGATCGCGATCTCGTAGTCGCCCGACATGCCCATCGACAGGCTGTCCAGCGCCATCCCGGCCGGCGCGTCCTGACGCAGCCGGTCGCGCAGCGTGCGCAGGCCGGCAAAGCAGGCACGCACCCGGTCCGCGTCGGCCGAGAACATCGCCAGCGTCATCAGGCCGCGCACGCGCAGCGCCGGGTAGGCCCCGAGCGCGCGCAGGAACGGCGCCGCTTCCTCGGGCGGCAGGCCCCACTTGCTGGCCTCGCCCGAGGTGTTGACCTGCACGTAGACGTCCAGCCCGCGGCCTTCGGCCTGCAGGCGGCGGCGCTCCAGCGCCTCGGCCACGCGCAGGCGGTCGAGCGCGTGGAACTCGTGCGCGAAGCGCGCCACCAGCCTAGCCTTGTTGGTCTGCAGGTGGCCGATGGCGCACCAGCGCAGGTCGGTCAGGTCCGCCATGGCCTCGGCCTTGGCCGCCAGCTCCTGCGGCTTGTTCTCGCCCAGCGCGCGGCAGCCGGCGGCATGGGCCATGCGGATGTGCGCCTCGTCGATGGTTTTGCTGACGGGCAGCAGGCGGACTGCGGCAGGGTCGCGCCCGGCGCGGGCGCAGGCGGCGGCGATGCGCGCCTGCACGATGGCCAGCCGTTCGCGGAACTCGGCCACGCTGCGCGCCTGCGGGTAGTGGCCGTGCAGGTCCACTTTGGGTCGGGTGCGGCGGGAATCAGCCGGCTCGATAGGGTCGCTCATGCCGAGACTCTATCCACTTCAGTGCTCTGGACGTTTGCCAAAATGTTAACGATAACGATTCGCGTTTATACTCTCGCCCACGCCCGGCCCTTGCCGGCGCGCTTGGATGGAGGAGTGACGCATGTCCCGAGATTTCCGGGCCCGCCGTCTGGCGGGCGTTTTGCTGGCGCTGGGCGCCAGCGCCTTGCTGCTGGCCTGCGGCGGCAGTGGTGATGCGGGCGACGCCGGGCTGTCGGCCGAGGCGCGGCTGGGCGAGAAGATCTTTTTCGACGCCTCGCTGTCGGCCTCGGGGCGCCAGTCCTGCGCCAGCTGCCATGACGCGGCGCGCGGCCACGCGGCGGGCAACGCGCTGCCGGCGCAGTTCGGCGGGCCGCTCGGCACGCTGCAAGGGGTGCGCAACACGCCGGGTATCCGCTACCTGGCCAGCAACACGGCGTTCTTCTTCGACGAGGAGGGCACGCCCACCGGCGGCTTCTTCTGGGACGGCCGCGCCGCCTCGCTGGCCGAGCAGGCGGGCGGGCCGTTCCTGAACCCGCTGGAGATGGCCAACCCCGACAAGGCCAGCGTCATCGCCAAGCTGGCCGCCACCGCCTACGCGCCGGAGTTCAAGCGCGTCTACGGTGCGTCGGTCTTCGGCGATGTCGAGACCGCCTATCTGCGCCTGACCGAGGCGCTGCAGCGCTACCAGCTGGAAGACGTGGAGTTCAACGCCTTCACCAGCAAGTACGACGCCTACCTGCGCGGCACGGCGGCCTTGAGCGCGCAGGAGTCGCGCGGCCTGGCGCTGTTCAACTCGCCCACCAAGGGCAACTGCTTCGCCTGCCACCCGTCGGCCGCGGGCGCCGATGGCAAACCGCCGCTGTTCACCGACTTCACCTATGACAACCTGGGACTGCCGCGCAACATGGCGCTGGCGGCCAATGCCGATCCGGCCTACTTCGACCTGGGCCTGTGCCAGCGCGCCGACCTGGCCGGGCGCGAGGACCTGTGCGGCGCCTTCAAGGTGCCCTCGCTGCGCAACGTGGCGCTGCGCCAGGCGTTATTCCACAACGGCGTGTTCACCTCGCTGCGCGAGGCCGTGCAGTTCTATGTGCAGCGCGACACCCAGCCCGAGAAGTGGTATCCGCGCCGTGCCGACGGCCGCGTCGACAAGTTCAATGACCTGCCGGCGGCCTACCACGGGGGCGTCAACACCAGCGAGGCGCCCTACGACCGCCAGCCGGGCGACGCACCGGCGCTCGACGAGGCCGAGATCGACGACCTGGTGGCCTTTCTCCAGACCCTGACCGACGGCTACCGCGCGCCGCCCGAGCAGCCCTGAGGGCTGTCCGGCACCGGCTTACAGCGTGCGCACGCGGATCACGTGCGGCACGGCGCGCAGGGCGTCGATCACCGCCGCGCCGGGCGCCGTCTCGACGTCGATCAGGTTGTAGGCCAGCGCGTCGCGGCTGCGGTTGCTCATGTCCAGCACGTTGACCTGGGCCTCGGCCAGCACGCCCAGCACGTGGCCCAGCACGCCGGCCACGTTGTCGTTGGCGATGGCGATGCGGCTCGAGCCGGCTGCCCGGTGCATGCGCAGCCCCGGGTAGTTGACGCTGTTGACGATGTGCCCGTGCTCCAGGAAGTCGATGATCTGCTCGGCCGCCATGACGGCGCAGTTTTCCTCCGACTCCTCGGTGCTGGCACCGATGTGCGGCATGGCGATCACGCGCGGCTCGGCGGCAAAGCCCGGCTCGGGGAAGTCGCACACGTAGCGCCCCAGCTTGCCGGCCGCCAGCGCCGCCAGCACGGCGGCCGGCTCGACGATGCTTTCGCGCGCGAAGTTCAGCAGCACGGCGCCGGGCCGCATGTGGCGCAGCGCCTCGGCGTTGATCAGGTGGCGCGTGGCGTCCATGGCCGGCACGTGCAGGCTGACGTAGTCGGCGCGCGCCAGCAGCGTGGGCAGGTTCTCCATGCGCTGCACGGCGTTGGACAGGCGCCAGGCGGCATCGACCGACAGCACCGGGTCGTAGCCAAGCACCTGCATGCCCAGCGCCAGTGCCATGTCCGCCACCATGGCGCCGATGGCGCCCAGGCCGACGATGCCCAGGGTCTTGCCCTTCAGCTCGCGACCGGCAAAGCGTGACTTTTCCTTTTCCAGCAGCGCGTGCATGGCGGCCGAGTCGTCCATGCCGGACAGCGACTGCGCATAGGCGATGCCCGGCAGGATGCCGCGCGTGGCCAGCAGCATGCCGGCCAGCACCAGCTCCTTGACGGCGTTGGCGTTGGCGCCCGGCGTGTTGAAGACGACGACGCCACGCTGGCCGAAGTCGGCCACCGGGATGTTGTTGACGCCGGCGCCGGCACGCGCCACCGCCAGCAGCGATGCCGGCACGGCCTCGCCATGCAGCTTGTGGCTGCGCAGCAGCACGGCGTCGGGGTGGCCGATGTCGCCGCCGACTTCGTAGCGGTCGCGGCCAAAGCGCTCCAGGCCCTGGATCGCGATGGCGTTGTAGGTCTTGATCTTAAACATCGAATAACTTCAAAAATGATAGCTGCTGGCGCTGTCTGGGCGGGCGTCAGGCCTTGATTTGCTCATAAGCCCAGGCCAGCCAGGGCAGCAGCGCCTGCACGTCGGCGGTTTCCACCGTGGCGCCGCACCAGATGCGGATGCCGGGCGGGGCGTCCTTGTACGAGCCGATGTCGTAGGCCACGCCTTCCTTTTCCAGCAGCTTGACCAGCGCCTTGACCTGCTCGGCCGGCAGATCGAGGGACAGGCACACGCTGGTGTTGGAGCGCGTCTCGGGGGTTTTGGCCAGGAACGAGATCCACGGGTGGGCGGCGACGAAGTCCTCGATCGCCTTCAGGTTGGCCGTGCTGCGGGCGATGGTGCCGGGCACGCCGCCCACGCGCTCGCACCACTGCAGCGCGTCCAGGTAGTCGGCCACGCACAGCATGCTGGGGGTGTTGATGGTGTCGCCCTGGAAGATGCCCTCGCTCAGCTTGCCGCCGCTGGTCAGGCGGAAGATCTTGGGCAGCGGCCAGGGCGGGCTGTAGCTTTCCAGCTGCTGGACCGCGCGCGGGCTGAGGATCAGCATGCCGTGCGCGCCTTCGCCGCCCAGCACCTTCTGCCAGGAGTAGGTGACCACGTCCAGCTTGTGCCAGGGCAGTTCCATGGCGAACACGGCGCTGGTGGCGTCGCAGATCGTCAGGCCGGCGCGATCGTCGGGGATCCAGTCGCCATCGGGCACGCGCACGCCGCTGGTGGTGCCGTTCCAGGTGAACACCACGTCGTTGTCGAAGTTGACCTTCGACAGATCGGGCAGCTCGCCGTAGCCGGCCTCGTGGCGCGTCACGTCCTTCAGCTTGAGCTGCTTGACCACGTCGGTCACCCAGCCGGCGCCAAACGACTCCCAGGCCAGCATGTCCACGCCGCGCGCGCCCAGCAGCGACCACAGCGCCATCTCGACGGCGCCGGTGTCCGAGGCCGGCACGATGCCCACGCGCCAGCCGGCCGGCAGGCCCAGGATGCGGGCGGTTTCGCTGCACGCCGCGCCCAGCAGCTGCTTGCCCAGCGCCGAGCGGTGCGAGCGGCCCAGCGCCGACAGGTCGAGCGCCGCCACGTCGTAGCCGGGGCGCTTGGCGCAGGGGCCGGAGGAAAAGTTGGGAACCTGGGGCTTGCGGGAGGGGCGGGTCATGCGTTTCTCTTGCTGCAAAAGTACAAACAATTGATTTTAGGCGGCGCCCCAAGACCTTGATGACGCTGGGCGGCTCTGCCGGCCGCGTCCTCCTAGAATGGGCGCCCATGAACTTCATAGACCAGTTGCGCCAGGCCGAAGCGCGCCACCAGTCCATGCTGTGCGTGGGGCTGGACCCGGAGCCGGCGCGCTTTCCGGCCGGCATCGCGCGCGACGCCGAGGGCATCCTCCAGTTCTGCGCCCGCATCGTCGAGGCCACGGCCGACCTGGTGTGCGCCTTCAAGCCGCAGATCGCCTACTTCGCCGCGCACCGCGCCGAGCCGCAGCTGGAGCGCCTGATCGCCCACATGCGCGCCGTGGCGCCGCGCGTGCCCGTCATCCTGGACGCCAAGCGCGGCGACATCGGCAGCACTGCCGAGCAGTACGCCAAGGAGGCCTTCGAGCGCTACGGCGCCGACGCGGTGACGCTGTCGCCCTTCATGGGCTTTGACTCGGTGGCGCCCTACCTGAAATACGAAGGCAAGGGCGCCTTTTTGCTGTGCCGCACCTCCAACCCCGGCGGCGACGACCTGCAGGCCCAGCGCCTGGCCGACGCGCCCGGCCAGCCCCTGCTGTACGAGCACGTGGCGCGCCTGGCCCAGGGGCCGTGGAACCTGAACGGCCAGCTGGGCCTGGTGGTGGGCGCCACCTACCCGCAGGAGATCGAGCGCGTGCGCGCGCTGGCGCCCACCGTGCCGCTGCTGATTCCCGGTGTCGGCGCCCAGGGCGGTGACGCCGAGGCCACGGTGCGCGCCGGCTGGCGCGCGGGCGGCCCGATCGTCGTCAACAGCTCGCGCGCCATTCTGTACGCCAGCGGTGGCACCGACTTTGCCGACGCCGCGCGCGCCGCGGCCCAGGCCACGCGCGCGCAGCTGAATGCGGCCAGGGCCTGAGCCGGGCTGCCAGGCACTTTGTTTTTAATAGCTGCTGGCGCAGGACTGGCGGGCGCTGCGGCCGTTTTTAATCCAGAAAATCCGCCTGTTTCCGAGGAGATTCGACCTATGATGCCCCGCCGAGCCTTCCCCCTGGGCGCCCTGTGCGCCGCCGCCCTGCTGACCGCGCCCGCCGTGCTGGCGCAGCCCGCCTATCCCAGCAAGCCGATCACCATCGTGGTCGGCTACCCGCCCGGCGGCAGCACCGACCTGACCGGCCGCACGCTGGGCGATGCGCTGTCGCGCCAGCTCGGCGTGCCGGTGGTGATCGAGAACCTGGGCGGCGCCGGCGGCACCATCGGCGCGCAGAAGGTGGCCAGCGCCGCCCCCGACGGCTACACCCTGCTGGTGGGCGCCAACAACGAGGTGGCCATCAGCAAGCTGGTGACCAAGACCGTCAAGTACGAGCTGAAGGATTTCACCCCGCTGGGCCTGATCGCCTCGCAGCCCATGGTGCTGGTGGCCTCCACCGCCACCGGGGTGAAGAACCTGGGCGAGTTCATCGCCAAGGCCAAGGCCGCGCCTGGCAAGTACAGCTACGGCAGCTCCGGCGTCGGCACGGCGCTGCACCTGGCCGGCGAGATGGTCAAGGAGCGCGCCGGCGTGTTCATGACCCACATCCCCTACCGTGGCGTGGCGCCGCTGACCAGCGACCTGGTGGGCGGCAACCTGGAGTACGGCGTGTTCGTGCTCTCCAGCGGCCTGCCGCACATCAAGAGCGGCAAGGTGGTGGCCCTGGGCACGACCGAGGCCAGGCGCTCGCCGCTCACGCCCGACATCCCGGCGCTGGGCGAGCACCCGCAGCTCAAGGGCATCGACATCGGCACCTGGTTCGTGCTGATGGGGCCGGCCAGGCTGCCGGAGGCCGTCACCACGCGCCTGAAGACCGCGCTGGCCGAGGCGCTCAAGTCGCCCGAATTCCGCCAGAAGATGGAAGCCTCGGGCTCCACCGTGGCGGCGCCCGGCACCGATGTGCAGCAGTTCCTGGCCAGCGAGGTGGCCAAGTACCAGAAGATCGTGCAGTTCGCCAAGATCGAGCAATGAGTGCCGCCCCGCGTTTCGAGCTGCCGCTGCCGGACCTCGCGCCCTGGCGCGCCGGCAACACCGGGGTGGCGGGCGTGTGGCACTTCGACAGCGGCCAGCCCGGGCGCGCGGTGCTGATGACCGCGCTGATCCACGGCAACGAGCTGTGCGGCGCCTGGGCGCTCAAGGGCCTGCTGGAGGCCGGCGTGCGGCCGGCGCGCGGCACGCTGACCCTGGCGCTGTGCAACCTGGCGGCGTTCGACCGCTTCGACGCCGACCGGCACGACGCCGCCCGCTTCGTCGAGCAGGATTTGAACCGCCAGTGGACACCCGAGCGCCTGCGCGCGGCCGACAGCGTGGAGCGCCGCCGCGCGGCCGAACTGGCGCCGTTTGCCGAGCGTGCCGACTGGCTGCTGGATCTGCATTCCATGCACGAACCCAGCGCGCCGCTGCTGCTGACCGGCGTGCAGCCGCGCAACCTGGCGCTGGCGCGCCAGCTGGCGGCGCCCGAGCACATCGTCATCGACGCCGGCCACAGCGACGGCGTGCGCCTGCGCGATTTCGGACGCTTCGGCCTGCCCGACGCGCAGGCGGGCGACAGCCGCTCGCTGCTGATCGAATGCGGCTTTCACGGCGATCCGGCCAGCCGCGCCGTGGCGCAGGACATGTGCCGGCGCTTCTTGTTGGCCGCCGGCACGCTGGACGCCGCCGCCCTGGACGCCGCCCTGCCCGGCTGGCGCCTGCCCGATGCGCCGCGCCAGTGGGCGCTGACGGTGGACGGCGCCGCGGTGGCGCGCAGCCCGCGCTTTGCCTTCACCGACGAGTTCACCGGGCTGGAGCACTTCGCGCACGCCGGCACCGTGATCGGCCACCACGACGGCCCCGGCCAGGGCGAGCCCGTGGTCACGCCCTACGACGACTGCGTGCTGGTCATGCCCTCGGTGCGGCAGGCGCGCCAGGGGGTGACGGTGGTGCGCTTCGCGCGCCGGCGCGCGCTGATTTGAACTGCCGAGCCGCTCGGGCCGCAGCGCGTCAGCGCCGCGTCGCCTCGTACAGCGGCAGCACGCGCGGCATGGCGGCCTGCAGCGCGCCCATGCGGTCGCCCGCGCTGGGGTGGGTGGACAGAAAGCCCGGTCCGCTGCCGCCGCCGGCCTGCGCCATCTTCTGCCACAGCGTGATGGCCGCGCGCGGGTCGTAGCCGGCGCGTGCGGCCAGCTCCAGGCCGTACAGGTCGGCCTCGCTTTCCATGTGGCGTGAAAACGGCAGGTCCAGCGCCAGCTGCTTGCCCAGGCCAGCCAGCTGCACCGCGCCCTGGCCCACGCCCAGCAGCGCGCCGCCGACGGCAATCGCCAGGTCGCCGGCGGCCGCCTGCGACATCTTCTCGCGCGTGTGCTCGCGCAGCGCGTGCGCCATCTCGTGGCCCATGACGGCGGCGATCTCGTCGTCGCTCAAGCGCAGCTTGCGCAGCAGGCCGGTGTAGACGGTGATCTTGCCGCCGGCCATGACGTGGGCGTTGACGGTGTCCTCGTCGATCAGCACCAGCTGCCAGGGCCAGCGGCCGGCATCGGGCCGGAACGCCGACACGGGCGGCACCAGCCGCAGCATGATGGCGTTGACGCGGCTCCACTCCGGCCCGCCGGTGACCAGCTGGCCCTTGGCGCGCGCCTCGCGGTTCTGCTCGTCGTAGTACTGCAGCGACTGCTGCATCACCTGCTCGGGCGACACCAGCAGCAGCTGCGAGCGGCTCTTGCCGCCGGTGGCGACGGAGCCGCTGGTGGTGCTGGCACAGCCGGCGGCCAGCAAGGCGGCGCAGAGCAGGGCGGCGAGGGACGAGCGCGAGGTCATGGCAAGGACTCGGGTGGACAGGGACGGGGCAATGCCGCGCATTGTGCCGCCAGCGCCGGCGGTGGCGGGCCGCGCCGCCGCGCCGCCACGGACACGGCGGCGCTTATCGTGAAAAATTGGGCTCCAGCGCTTTGTGGGCGAGCGCCAGCAGCTACTGTTTTGATAGTGAATGTACTGGGCTGACGGGGTGCCGTGCCCTCACTTGGGCATGGCGCAGTGCCCGCCGCTGGCCGGGCTGCCCGAGCCGGCGGTGATGAGGGGCGGCTCCAGCCGCAGGTTGACCGGCGCCGAACTGGCGAAGTCCCAGGCCACGAAGCCGGTCAGCAGCAGCCAGAAAGCCCAGCGGCGCATGGTGGTGCCTTGCATGTGGTGACCCCAGTCCTCAGAAACCGAAACGGCGGCGCACGCGCAGCCCCACCAGCGTGCCGGCAAAGGCCAGCGGCACCCACAGCCAGCCGTGCAGGCTGCCGGTGCTGATGCCGCTGACCATGGCGCCCACGTTGCAGCCAAAGGCCAGGCGCGAGCTGTAGCCCATGGCAAAGCCGGCCAGCAGGCCGATGGCCCACTGCGCGCCGGTCAGCGGCCGTGGCGGCTCCGGGCGCCGCGCCGACACCCACAGCGCGCCGGCCAGGATGCCGATGTTGGTGATGCTGGTCACATCCAGCAGCAGCGTCTGGCTTAGCCGCTCGGCGTGGCCGGGATCGCTCCAGAAGGCGTTGGCGGCGGGGTCGAACAGGCCCAGCGCGGTGGCCGCCTTGGCCGCCCACAGGCCGAAGCCGTACACCACGCCCCAGGGTTGGCCGGCGATCAGCAGGTTGAGCGCCGCCAGCAGCGCCAGCCCCAGCGCGCCCCACAACCAGCGGCGCGGCAGGCGACCCAGGTGCAGGCGCTGGCCGCTCCACAGGCCGACGCCCAGCGCCAGCAGCGCCAGCGCCACCCCGGTGGCCGCCAGCGCGCCGCCCGCCCCGAGTGAGGTGACCAGGCCGACCGGCGGCAGCGCGCCCAGCGCCAGCCAGCCGTTCAGGTGGGCCGAGCCGGCAAAGCTGCCGAGCGCGAACAGCGGCAGGATGGCCATGTTCAGCGGCACGCCCAGCCCGGCCTTGTACAGCGTGCCCGAGCCGCAGCCGTCGGCGATCTGCATGCACAGTCCGAACACGAAGGCCCCCACCAGCAGGCTGACCGACAGTGGTCCCAGCGCGGCGGTGGTTTCGGGAAAGCGTGCCAGTAGCGGCATCGACAGCGCCGACAGCAGCGCCAGCAGCAGCAGCTGGCCATAGACGCCCGAGGGGTCGCGCTGCTCCACCAGCACGCGCCAGCCGGTGGTGAAGCCGAAGCGCGCGCCCGCCAGCACGCCGCCCAGGCCCACGCCCACCAGCAGCAGCAGCGCCTGCCGCGCCGACACCGACCACAGCAGCCAGCCGAACAGCGCCAGCACGGCCGCCGCCAACGGCAGGCGCCGCGGCCAGGCGCGCGCGCGCATGGGTGCCGCGGCGTCGGTGTCCAGGGGAGAGGCAAGCGTGTTCATGGGGCGGGCGTTCCGAGGTTGCGGTGCGCCCAGGTCAGCAGCGCGTAGCGCAGCTGCTGCCAGCGGCCGGGCTCGTGGATCATGGGCAGCGGGGCGGGCGAGAGGGTCCAGTCGACCATCGAGCCGGGGTACATGCGCACGTTCGGCTGGCCCAGCACTTCGGACAGCACGAACCAGTCGGTGGCCGACCAGTGGCCGGCGTTGCAGAAGGTGATGATCGGCTGCCCCGGGGCGGCGTTCAGGGCGTCGGCCTCCCCTTGCAGCGCCGCCGGGTCCAGCAGCGCCGCGCTGCCGAGGTCGAAGAACAGTTCGCTGTCCAGGTGGACGGCGCCCGGCAGGGTGCCGCGCGCGCGGGCGTTGTCGTGCGCCAGGCGACCCTGGAAGTACGGCGCCGGGCGCGCGTCCACGCGCAGCAGGCCGGGCTGGCCCAGGCTGGCGCGCACGTCCTCGCGCGTGGCCATCCAGCGCGCATCCAAGCGCGGCTGCCAGCGGCTGCGCGGCGCGCTGGCGGGCTGGTCGCTGACGGGCAGGCCGGCCGCCTTCCAGGCCGTCAGGCCACCGTTCAGGATGGACAGGCGCGTCATGCCCAGCGACTTGAGCGTCCAGTAGGCGCGCGCCGCGCCGCCAAAATCGGTGGCGTCGATGCCGGTGTAGATGAGAACGGCGCGCGTGTCGGGGTTCAGACCCAGCTCCTGCACCAGCTGCGTCAGCTCGGCCAGCGTGGGCGGCAGGCCCAGGTTGGCGCCGGTGGCGCGCCAGCGCGGGTAGGGGGCCGACAGCGCGCCCGGCACGTGCTGCATGGCATAGGCCGATGCCTCGCGCACATCGATCAGCCGCACCGCGGTGTCGGGCGTCAGCGCCTGGACCTGGGCGGGCGTGAGCAGCGGCTGGGCGGCCAGCGTGCCGGCGGCCCAGGCAAGGGTCAGCACAACGGTACGGAACAGGCGATGCATGGAAGGCAGAAACGGGCAGGGTGGTCGAACGGGGCCCCGCATTGTCGTGGCTGCCGCGGCGAGCGCCAAATACGAAGTCGTCAGAAGCTTATGGAAGCTCTGCATCACTTCTCGCGGCAAGCAGGCGCTGCGGATCGGGATGGGATGCAAGGCGCAAACCGCGGCGATGGCCGCGGCCATCGCGAGGATTTGCAACGTCGCAGACCGCCCGAGACCGCAGATGCCTGCGGCGCAGGAGGTTGTGCAGAGATTCCCTTATGTTCATGTACGTCGGGCGCGCTGTCGGTGCGCCGCTCCATGTCACGGGTGCGACAGAAAAGCGCCATTTCCGCACGACCGTGCCAGACTGCTAAGGGTTTGTCAGGGATTGGGCAGAGGGGCAAGGCCGCTAGAGTCGGGCGCACTTTGATTCAGCGCAACAAGAGGGTGGGCAACGCGTGCAGTTCGTGCAATTGGTGATCAGCGGGGTGGCCCTGGGCTGCATCTACGGTCTGATCGCCCTCGGCTTCGTGCTGATTTACAAGGCCACCGAGACCGTCAACTTCGCCCAGGGCGAACTGATGATGCTGGGTGCCTTCTGCGGCCTGGCGGGCTCCACCCTGCTGGGCTTTCCGTTCTGGGTGTCGGTGCTCGGCACGCTGGCGGCGATGGCGGTGATCGGCGTGCTGACCGAGCGCCTGGTGATTCGCCCCATCCTGGGGCAGCCGGCGTTCTCGATCGTCATGCTGACCATCGGCATCGGCTACGTGGCGCGCGGTGCCATCACCATGATTCCAGGCATCGGCACCGAAACCCATACCCTGCCCGTGCCGTACAAGGACGAAGTCCTGAAGCTGGGCGAGCTGGTGCTGAGCGCCGAGCAGCTCGTGGTGATCGGCGTCACCGCCGTGCTGTGCGCCCTGCTGTACGCCCTGTTCCGTTTCAGCAAGCTGGGCATCGCCATGCAGGCGACGTCGCAAAACCAGTTGGCGGCCTACTACATGGGCATCCCGGTGAAGCGTCTGAACGGCCTGGTGTGGGGGCTGGCGGCCGTGGTGGCGGCGATTGCCGGTCTGCTGCTGGCGCCCATCACCTTCGTTTACGCCAACATGGGTTTCATCGGCCTGAAGGCGTTTCCCGCCGCCGTGGTGGGGGGGTTCGGCAGCTTGCCGGGGGCCATCGTTGGCGGTCTGGTCATTGGCGTCGTCGAGTCGCTGTCGGGCTTCTATCTGCCCGAGGGTTTCAAGGACACCGCCGCCTACATCGTGGTGCTGGTCATGCTGATGGTCAAGCCCAACGGCCTGTTCGGCGAAAAACTGCGCAAGAAGGTGTAGAGCGCCCACCATGCGATTCATCTTCAAGACGAGTTACGAGCAGGACATCCGCCTGGCCAAGCACGGCGGCCACCTGTTCTGGTATGGCCTGCTGGCGGTCGGCCTGGTGCTGGCGCCCTGGCTGCTGCCCGAGTACTGGCTGGCGCAGCTCACCTTCGTGCTGATCTACGCCATCGCCGGCCTGGGGCTGATGTTGCTGGCGGGCTTCACCGGGCAGTTCTCGCTCGGACATGCGGCGTTCCTGGGTGTGGGGGCCTACACCCAGGCCATCCTGACCAACGCCGGCTGGCCGTTTCCGCTGGCCATGGTCTGCGCCGCCCTGCTGGCGGCCGCCGTGGGGGTGGTGGTGGGCCTGCCGGCGCTGCGCGTCAAGGGCATCTACCTGGGCATCGCGACGCTGGCGTTCGGTTTCATCGTCGAGGAGGTGCTGGCGCGCTGGGAAAGCCTGACCGGCGGCAACGCCGGCCTGATGGCCGGGCCACCGGCCCTGTTCGGCTGGACCATCGATTCCAGCGCCGGCTTCTACGCCATCTGCCTGGTCACCGTCGTGCTGGCCACCCTGGGCACGCTGAACCTGCTGCGTACGCCCACCGGGCGCGCCTTCATCGCCATCCGCGACTCGGAAATATCGGCGCAGAGCATGGGCATCCACCTGGCGCGCTACAAGACGCTGGCCTTCGCCCTGTCGGCGGCGCTGGCGGGCCTGGCGGGAGCGCTGTACGCGCACAAACTGCAATTTCTGTCGCCCGACCAGTTCAACATCCTGCAGTCGATCGACCTGCTGCTGCTGGTGGTGATCGGCGGCCTGGGGTCGGTGCACGGGGCGTTCCTGGGTGCCATCTTCCTGATCGCGATGCCGCAGCTCATATCGCTCGGCAAGGACTACCTGCCCGAAGCGATCGGCCAGGCGCCCGGCCTGCAGGCCGTCGTCTACGGCGCGGTGCTGATCGCCTTCGTGCTGTTCGAGCCGATGGGCTTGTACGGTCGCTGGCTCAAGGTGCGTACCTGGCTGCAACTGTTCCCGTTCTACCGCCAGGGCATGTTCAAGCGGCAGAAATCGTTCCAGAAATCGGATCGCCTGAAATGACGCCCGATCCCCTGCTTTCGGCCCGCAACCTGAGCGTGCGCTTCGGCGGCGTGCTGGCCGTCAACGACGTGAGCTTCGACGTGCGCGCCGGTGAGGTATTCACCCTGATCGGCCCCAATGGCGCCGGCAAGACGACGGTGTTCAACCTGATCAGCCGCATCTACCAGCCGACCAGCGGCGAGATCGACTTCGCCGGGCCACAAGGCATGGTCAGGCTGACGCAGCAGGCGCCGCACCAGGTGGCGTCGCTGGGCATCGCGCGCACCTTCCAGAACATCGAGCTGTTCGAGCACGCCAGCGTGCTGCACAACCTGCTGGTGGGCCACCACACGCACCGGGGCACCGGCTTCTGGAGCGACCTGCTGTTCACCCCGGCGGCGCGCGCGGCCGAACTGGCGACGCGGGAACGGGTCGAGCGCGTGATTGATTTCCTCGACCTGCAGCACCACCGCGAATCGCTGGTGGCCGGCCTGCCCTACGGGGTGCGCAAGGTGGTCGAGCTGGCACGCGCCCTGTGCACCGAGCCACGCCTGCTGCTGCTGGACGAGCCCTCGTCGGGCCTGAACGTCGAGGAAACCGACGACATGGCGTTCTGGATCCAGGACATCGTGCACGAGCTGGGCATCACGGTGCTGATGGTCGAGCACGACATGAGTCTGGTGTCGCGCGTGTCCGACCGTGTGCTGGCCATGAACCAGGGTCAGGTGCTGGCCATGGGCACGCCGGCCGAGGTGCAGGGCGATGCCAAGGTGGCCGAAGCCTACCTGGGCTCGATCGACGATGTGGCTTCGCTGCGGAGGCAGCCATGAGCGCCGCCGCGGGGCATGGGGGTGACATGGGCGGGCCCATCCTGCAACTGCTGAACGTCGAAAGCTCGTATGGCCCGATCAAGGCCATCCGCGGTGTCAGCCTGCAAGTGGCGCCGGGCCAGATCGCCACCGTGCTGGGCAGCAACGGCGCCGGCAAGAGCACCATCCTGAAGACCATCTCGGGCATCATCGACCCGGGCAAGGGCACGGTGCACTTCAAGGGCGAGGACATCACGGCCCGCGACCCGGCGCTGATCGTGCAGCGAGGCCTGTCGCACGTGCCCGAGGGCCGCGAGGTGTTCCCGCTGCTGTCCGTGCACGACAACCTGCTGATGGGCGCCTACACCCGGCGCGACCGCGACGGCGTGGCGCGCGACATGGAGCAGGTCTATGGCTACTTCCCGATCCTGAAGGAGCGCGCGGCGCAGGACGCCGGCCTGCTGTCGGGCGGGCAGCAGCAGATGCTGGCGATCAGCCGCGCCCTGATGGCCAACCCGCAGCTGATCCTGCTGGACGAGCCCAGCCTGGGCCTGTCGCCCAAGCTGACCAAGGAAATCTTCGAGATCGTGGTGCGCATCAACCGCGAGCGCGGCACCACCATCCTGCTGGTCGAACAGAACGCCAACATGGCGCTGAACGCCGCCGACCACGGCTACGTGCTGGAAAACGGCCGCATCGTGATGGAAGACACCTGTGCCGCGCTGCGCGAAAAGGAGGACATCAAGGAGTTCTACCTGGGCATGAAGGACGCCGGCGTGCGCGGCGAGCGGCGCTGGAAGAAGAAAAAGACCTGGAGATAAGCCTGATGTCCAATCTTTGGGATCTTTCGCACATCGAACCGCGCACCGACGTGGTGCTGGCTGGCGACACCCTGGCCGCCATGTTCTGGAACGCCGTCGCCGAGCGCGGCCCGCGCGTCTGGCTGCGCGAGAAGGACCTCGGCATCTGGCGCAGCTGGACCTGGAACCAGGTGGGCGAGGCGGTGCGCGAAATCGCCGGCGGCCTGATGAGCCTCGGTTTCGCGCCGGGCGACACCGCCTCGATCCTCTCCAACACGGTCGTCGAATGGGTGCTGGCCGACCTGGCGGTGCTGTCCTGCGGCGGCGTGGCCAACGGCATCTACCCCACCGATGCGGCATCGCAGGTGCAGTATCTGTCCGAGGACTCGCGCACGCGCGTGCTGTTCGTCGAGGACGACGAGCAGCTCGACAAGGCGCTGGAGGTGCGCGAGCGCCTGCCGCTGCTGGCCAAGATCGTGGTGTTCGACATGGAAGGCCTGCGCGAGCTGCACGACGAGGGCGTGATCAGCCTGGCCGAGCTGCGCGAACGGGGCCGCGCCTACAACCAGGCGCATCCGGACGAGCTGCGGCAGCGCGTGGCCGCCGTGCGGCCGCAGGACCTGGCGATCCTGGTCTACACCTCGGGCACCACCGGCAAGCCCAAGGGCGCCATGCACACGCACGGCGGGCTGGTGTATACCGCGCGCGGCTACAACACGCTGATCGCGCGCAGCGAGCAGGACGAGTGCATGGCCTTCCTGCCGCTGTGCCACATCGCCGAGCGCATGGGTGGTGAGTACTTCGCGCTGTACACCGGGGCCCGGCTGAACTTCGTCGAGAACCCCGACACCGTGCCCGAGAACGTGCGCGAGATCGCCCCAACGGTGTTCGTGGCCGTGCCGCGGGTGTGGGAGAAGTTCTACTCCGGCGTCATGATCGCCCTGAAGGAAAGCACGCGCCTGCAGCAGGCCGCCTACGCCTGGGCCATCGGCGTGGGCCGGCAGATCGCCGAGCGCGTGCTGGCGGGCCAACCGGTGAGTGGTTCGCTCAAGGCGCGCTTCCGGCTGGCGCGCTGGCTGGCGCTGGACAACGTGCGCAAGCTGATCGGCATCCATCGCGCGCGCTATCTGGTGACCGGGGCGGCGCCGATATCGCCCGAGCTGGTCAAGTGGTACCTGTCGCTGGGCGTGCCCATGCTGGAAGTCTGGGGCATGACCGAGACCTGCGGCGCCTCCACCGGCGTGCTGCCCACGCGCATCCAGCCCGGCTCGATCGGGCCGGCAACCAGCTACAACCAGGTGCGGCTGGACCCCGAGACGGGCGAAATCCAGGTCAAGGGCCCGAACGTGTTTGCCGGCTACCTGAACCTGCCGGAGAAGACCGCCGAGACCTTCACCCAGGACGGCTGGCTGCGCACCGGTGACGTCGGCAAGGTGGACGATGAGGGGTTCTTCCGCATCACCGACCGCATGAAGGACATCATCATCACCGCGGGCGGCAAGAACATCACGCCAAGCGAACTAGAAAACGAGCTGAAGTTCAGCCCCTACATCACCGACGCCGTGGTCATCGGCGACGCGCGGCCGTACCTGACGGTGATCATCATGATCGACCAGGAGAACGTCGAGAAGTACGCGCAGGACCACGACGTGCCGTTTTCCAACTACGCCAGCCTGACGCGCGCCGCCGAGGTGCAGGCGCTGATCCAGGGCGTGATCGACGAGGTCAACAAGAAATTCGCGCGCGTCGAGCAGATCAAGAAGTTCTTCCTGCTCGACACCCAGCTGACGGCCGAGGACGAGGAACTCACGCCCACCATGAAGCTCAAGCGCAAACTGGTGCAGACCAAGTATGCCGAGCAGATAGAAGCCATGTACCGCGCCTGAACCGCCCATTGTTTTGTTTGTCCCACCCGCAAGGAGAGCACCCATGACACCGCGAACAAGCCTTCTGGCCCTGGCTGGCATGCTGGCCCTGGCAACGCCCGCCCTGGCCCAAACGCAGGGCGTGGGCAAGAACGAGATCGTGATCGGCACCATCCAGGACCTGTCCGGCCCCGCGGCCGGCCTGTCGAAGCCGACACTCGAAGGCATGCAGCTGCGGGTGGAGGAGGTCAACGAGCAGGGCGGCATCAATGGCCGCAAGCTGGTGCTCAAGACCGAGGATTCGGGCTACGACCCCAAGCGCGCCGTGCTGGCGGCGCAGAAATTGATCGATCAGGAAAAGATCTTCGCCATGGTCGGTCATCTGGGCACGGCGCCCAACATCGCCACCTTTCCCGTGCTGTTCAAGAAGAACGTCTTCAGCTTCTTTCCGCTCAGTGCCGGGCGCCAGATGTATGAGCCACTCAACCGCCTGACCTACGCCTTCATCGCGCCGTACTACGACCAGATGCGCGCGGCCACGGCACGGCTGGCCAAGGAGAAGGGCGCCAAGAAGGTGTGCGCGATCTACCAGGACGACGATTTCGGCCTGGAGGTGCTCAAGGGATCCGAGGACGGCCTGAAGGCCATCGGCATGGAGATGGCGGAAAAGGTCAGCTACAAGCGCGGCGCCACCGATTTCTCCTCGCAGGTCGCCAAGACCAAGGCCGCTGGCTGCGACTTCGTCGTGCTGGGCACCATCATCCGCGAGACCATCGGCACCATGGGCGAGGCGCGCAAGAGCGGGTTCAACCCCACCTTCCTCGCCTCGACCGCGGCGTACATCAACGCGGTGCCCAAGCTGGGCGGCGCCGCGGTCGACGGCCTGTACATCGCGATGACCATCGGCGTGCCCTACACCGACTCGCCCGAGCAACCCGTGCGCTTCTGGGCCAACAAGTACAAGACCCGGTTCGACAAGGAGCCCGACACCTTCTCGGCCACCGGCTACGTGATCATGGACGCCTTCATCAAGGTGGCGCAGAAGGCCGGTCCCAACCTGAACGCCGACAGCTTCGTGCGCGCCATGGAGAGCACGACCTTCCCGCCCGACATTTTCGGGGGGCCGGAAATGAGCTTCTCGCCGACCAAGCACCTGGGCAGCGACGCGTCGCGCCTGTCGCAGATCAAGAACGGCAAGTGGGTCGTGGTGTCCGACTATTTCAAGTGAAACCCGGCGCCACCGATCCCATTGACGATACCCATCCAGGAGAACTGCCATGAAACGACGCTTCACCCTGACCGCCATCGCCGCCGGCGCATGTGCGTTCGCCCTGACCACGCCGGCACTGGCGCAGTCGCAAGGGGTCAGCAAGACCGAGATCACCATCGCCACCATCCAGGATCTGTCCGGTCCGCTGGCCGGCTTTGGCAAACAGGCGCGCAACGGCATGCAGCTGCGCGTGGACGAGATCAACGAGCAGGGCGGCATCAACGGCCGCAAACTGGTGTTCAAGGCCGAGGACTCGGGCTACGACCCCAAGCGCGCCGTGCTGGCGGCGCAGAAGCTGGTCAACCAGGACAAGATCTTCGCCATGGTGGGCCACATCGGCACCGCCGCCAACGTGGCCACGTTCCCGGTGTTGTTTCCCAAGAACGTGATCAATTTCTACCCGCTCACCGGTGCGCGTGAGATGTTCGAACAGCCCAACCAGCGCCTGAAATACGCCTTCAGCGTTCCGTACTACGACCAGGCGCGCACCGGCACGCCGCGCCTGGTCAAGGAAAAGGGCGCCAAGAAGGCCTGTGCGATCTATCAGGACGACGAGTTCGGACTCGAGGTGCTGCGCGGTGCCGAGGATGGCCTGAAGACGATCGGCATGGAACTGGCCGAGAAGACCAGCTACAAGCGCGGCGCCACCGACTTCTCCTCGCAAGTGGCCAAGATGAAGGCTGCCGGTTGCGATTTCGTGGTGCTGGGCACGGTGATCCGCGAGACCATCGGCACCATCGGCGAGTCGCGCAAGACTGGCTTCAGCCCCACCTTCCTGGGCACCACGGCCGCCTATACCGACCTGATCCACAAGCTGGGCGGCAAGGCCATGGACGGCCTGTACGCCACCATGGCGGTGCAGGTGCCGTATCTGGACGAGGCCTCGCAGCCGATCCGCTTCTGGGCCAACAAGTACAAGACCAAGTTCAACGAGGATCCCGGCGTGTTCTCGGTCTACGGCTATGAGATCATGGACAACTTCATCCAGGGCGCGCAGCGTGCCGGTGCCAACCTGAGCACCGACAGCTTCATCAAGGCCATGGACAGCGCGGCGATCCAGCCCGACATGTTCGGCAGCGACACCATGAAGTTCAGCGCCACCAACCGGCTGGGCACGGATCGCTCGCGCCTGTCGCAGATCCAGGACGGCCGCTGGAAGGTGGTGTCGGACTACTTCAAGTAAGCCCGGGCCAGCCGGCCACCGACAGGCCGCCTTCGGGCGGCCTTTTTGCTGGTCGGCGAGCTCGGCTCGCGTGTCTGAAGGTGCAGTGGCTGCTGAAGTGCTCGGATGCCCTCATCGCCATCAGCGGGCGATCCGAGTGCTCAACAGGGGCCCGCTGCTCAGCGGTGCGCCAGCGGCATGCCCAGGACCTCGTCGATCGCCAGGCCCTGGCGCCTGATCGCGTCTTTTTGCGCCTGCTGCGCGCGCGCGTAGCCTTCGCGCTGGGCGAGGCGCTGCCAGAAGGCGGCCACGTTCGGATGGTATTGCTCATCGAGCTTGAGTACCGTGCCCAGCAGCAAGGCGTAACCGACGGAAATGTCGGCCACGGTGAAGCGCTGCGCGCACAAAAACTCGCGCCCGTCCGCCAGGACGGCTTCGATCGCGCGCAGCCGCGCCAGGAACCACTGTGCATAGTCCTGTGCCACCTGGGGCTGGCGTCGTTCCTTGGGCTCGAAGCGCGCGTAGCGCAGCACCAGCGTTTGCGGAAAGGTCAGCGTCGCCTCGCCAAAGTGCGTCCAGTTGAGGAAGGCGCCGTAGTCCGGCTCATCCACTGCTACCGCCAGCGGGCTGGGTCCATGGCGCGTGGCCAGGTAGTGGCAGATGGCGGCCGACTCGGTCATGCGCGTGTCGCCGTCGAGCAGCAGCGGGATGGTGCCCAGCGGATTGAGCTGCTTGTATTCGGGTGCCAGCGCGCGCGGCGGAAAGGGCAGCACCGTCAGCTCATACGGCAGGCGCATTTCCTCCAGCGTCCACAGCGGGCGCAGCGAACGGGCGTTGATGCAGTGGTAGAGGTGAATCATCGCGCCCACCTCACGCACCGAAGGCCTTGGCGGCCAAGTCGGCAAACTGCTGGCGCAGCAGGTGCTTTTGCACCTTGCCGGTCGAGGTGGCGGGCAGCTGATCGACGAAGTGGATCAGCTTGGGCACCTCGAAGTCGCCCAGCTGCTGGCGGCAGTGCGCCAGCAGCGCCGCCTCGTCCAGCTCGGCCCCGGGCTTCTTCACCACGAAGGCGCACACCGCCTCGGACCAGCGCGGGTGCGGCAGGCCCAGCACCGCCGCGCCGGCCACGCCCGGATGCGCCAGCACCACGGCCTCGACCTTGACGCTGGCCACGTTCTCGCCACCAGTCTTGATCATGTCCTTCTTGCGATCCAGGAACAGCAGCTGCCTGCCCGGCCCCCACAGGCCCAGATCGCCTGTGTGGTGCCAGCCGAACTTCTGCGCCGTGGCGGTCGCCGCCGGATCCTTCAGGTAACCCAGCATGGCGTTGGCGCCGCGGTGCACGATCTCGCCCGGCTGGCCCTCGCCCAGCAAGTTGCCCTCGTCGTCCATCACCGCGGTCTCGTTGTGCGGCAGCGAAATGCCCCAGTAGTTGGCATCCAGTTCGGGGTGGGCCAAAGGCTTGAAGGTCATGGTGCCGGGATACATCTCGGTCTGGCCGGTGGCCAGCTGCACGTTGGCCGACATGCGCGCGGCGATCTGCGGAATCAGCGACTTGGGGATGGGCGCCATCGCGTAGATGCACAGGCGCAGGGTGTCGTCGCAGCGGAACTGCGGGTCGGCCAGCAGCGCCGCGTACATCATCGGCAGGCCGGTGAAGACGGTGTACTTTTCCGCCTTGATGGAGGCGCGCACCTCGTCCGGCACGAAGCCGCGCAGCAGCACCACGCAGCCGCCGGCGGCGTGCACCGCCGCCGCCAGGCAGTGCTGCGCGCAGTGGAACAGCGGCAGCACGCCCGAGAACACGTCCTGCTCGGTCATCGCCAGGCCGGCCATGTTGCCCATCAGCGCGGTGGCGACGGAGACGTGTGAATGCACCGCGCCCTTGGGGTGGCCGGTGGTGCCGCTGGTGTACATGATCAGCGCCGGCGCATGGCCGTCGATGTCGATGGCGGGCAGTTCGGCGCGCTGGCCCTGCTCGGCCTGGGCCAGCGTGACGGCGCCCGCGATCGCGCTCGTGGTCTGCGCGGCCATGGTCACGATCAACGGCACGCCCAGCCTGGTCAGCATTTCGGCCACGCCGGGCGCGGCATAAAAGGCTTCGTCGACCACCACCGCCGACACCTCGGCGTGACGCAGGATGTAGTCGATCGCCGCGACGTCCAGCCGGATGTTGACTGGCACCCACACGTTGCCCGACTTGTGGATGCCGCTGTAGGCCACCACCATGTCGGTCGAGTTGGCGCACAGCATGCCGATCTGTTTGCCCTGACCGAGCTTGGCGATCAGGTGGTGCGCAAAGCGCGAGCTGCGCGCGTCCAGCTCGCCGTGGCTCAGGCGCGTGGCGCCATCGACGATGGCGGTGCGCGCAGGGAACTTCAATGCGCTGCGATGCACCAGGTCGCCCAGGGCAACGCGATGGATGCGGCGCAGGGCCGCCGAGGCGGGCATGTCGATCATGGTCTTGTCTCCTTCAATTCAAACCGATGTGGGGGTGGGCCGGCGCGCGTACTCAGCGCTGCACCGCGGCACCGTCGCCGCCGAACTGCCGGCGCAACTCGCGCTTGAGCAACTTGCCCGTGGTCGTGCGCGGCAGGCTGTCGACAAAGCGGACCACCCGCGGGCACTTGAATCCGGCCAGGCGCTGACGCGCCCAGGCGATGAGCTCGTCCGCGTCCAGTTGCTGGCCGGCCTTGAGCGCGACCACGGCCGTGACGGCCTCGCCCCACCTGGCGTCGGGCGTGCCCAGTACGGCGACCTCGGCGATCTCGGGGCGCTGGTACAGCACCTGTTCGATCTCGGCCGGGTAGACGTTCTCGCCGCCGCTGATCACCATGTCCTTCTTTCGATCGACGATGTAGCAGTAGCCCTCGGCATCGACGCGCGCCAGGTCGCCGGAATGGAACCAGCCGTCCTCGTCCAGCACCTCGCGGCTGGCCTCGGGCTTCTGCCAGTAGCCCACGAACACATTGGGGCCGCGAATCAGCAACTCGCCCACCTCGCCCGTGGGCACTTCGCGGCCGTCATCGCCCACGATCCGGTACTCCACATGGGCAATTGGCTTTCCCACCGAGCCAGCGTGCGTGATCACCTCGTCGGCGCCCAGCGCCGAGGCGACGGGCGCGGTCTCGGTCAGGCCAAAGCCTTCGGTGAACACCATGCCGTGCTCGCGCAGCTGTCGAATCAGCACCAGCGGGCACGGCGCGCCGCCCGAGATGGTGTAGCGCAGCGAGGACAGCTGGCGCCCGTCCAGTCCTGCCGCGGCGATCGCCGCCCACATGGCCGGCACGCAGAACGCCAGTGTCGGGCAGTACTGCTCGACGCAGTCGATCCAGATGGCGGGGTTGAACGATTCCAGGATGACCGAGGTGCCGCCCAGATAGATCAGCGGCAGTGTGAAGATGCCAAAGGCCCCGATGTGAAACAGCGGCGCCGCCACCAGCGACACATCGCGCGGCGTCAGGCCCTCGGTCATGGAAAAGTGCGTGAAGGCGTTCCACAGGTGATTGCCGTGCGTCAGCATGGCCCCCTTGGGAAAGCCGGTCGTGCCCGACGTGTACATCAGCGACGCCACGTCGTCGGTGCCGACGCGGGCCACGACGCGCTGGGTATCGCCGCCCGCGATCAGCTGTTCATACGCCGCGCCGTCACCGGCCGCGCGTTTGTCGGCCGAGGCGATTTCCAGCACTTCGCGCACCAGGCTGCCCGCCGCGGCGGCGCGCGCGATGTCCAGGGTCTGCGTCGACGCAAACAACACGCAGGGCGCTGCATCGTCGAGGATGTAGCGCACCTCGGGCGCGGTGAGCCGGAAATTGATCGGCACGAACACCGCGCCCAGCTTGGCCACCGCCAGCGCCACTTCCAGAAAGTGCGGGCTGTTGAACGCCAGCAGCGCCACGCGATCGCCCGGACGCACACCGCGCGTGCGCAGCGCGCTGGCCAGCGCGTTGGTGCGCTGCTCCAGTTCGCCAAAACTGAACTGGCGGCCGGTGTTGGCGTCGACCAGCGCCACCCGCTCGGGGTTGCGCTGCGCGTGCACGGTGCTCCAGTGGCCTATGCCTTGATCCATGGTGGGTTTCCTCAATAGGGCGCTGGCGCCTCAGCCAGCGGTCGCGGCGAATTACACGATGCCCCACTGGCGCGCCGCCAGCTCCTTCATGATTTCCTCGGTGCCGCCGCCGATGGTGATGACCTTGACCTCGCGGTAGAGGCGCTCGCACACGGTGCCGCGCATGAAGCCCATGCCACCCAGAATCTGCACGCCGGCGTCGGCGCAGAACTGCATGGTCTGCGTGGCCTGGTTCTTGAGCGTGCAGACCTCGGCCACCCAGTCGTTGCCGGCATCGCCGGCATCGGCGCGGGCGGCCACGTCCTCCAGCCACGCCGCGGAGGCGCAGATGCGCTGGCGCATGTCGACCAGCTTGTGGCGAATCACCTGGTGCTCGACCAGCGCCTGACCGAAGGTCTTGCGCTGTTGCGCCCAGGCCAGCGCTTCATCAAAGCAGGCTTCGGCGTAGCCGATGGCGCCGGCCGCCAGGCCCAGGCGCTCGCCGTTGAAGTTGGCCATGATGGCCTTGAAGCCCTGGCCTTCCGCCCCCAGCAGGTAACGCGCCGGCACGCGCACGCCGTCAAAGCGCAGGTGCGCGGTGTCGGAGCACAGCCACCCCATCTTGTCCAGGCGCGTGCGCGACAGGCCCGCGCTGTCGCCGGGCACCAGCAGCAGGCTGATGCCGCCGGCGCCCTTGGCTTCACTGGTTCGCACCGCCAGCGTGATCCAGTCGGCGCGCATGCCCGAGGTGATGAAGACCTTCTCGCCGTGGACGATGTATTCGTCGCCCTCGCGCCGCGCCGTGGTGCGCAGTTGCGCCACGTCCGAGCCGCCACCCGGCTCGGTGATGGCCAGCGCCGCGATCTGCTGGCCCGCCAGCACCGCCGGCACCACTTCACGCTTGACCGCATCGCTGGCCAGCGCCACCACCGGCGGCAGCCCGATGTTGTGGGAGAACAGGCTGGCCTGCACGCCGCCCGAGGTGCCGTAGCGGCACAGCGCGCGCCAGGCCGCCAGGCGCAGCCGGTACGGCGCCGGCGTGCCGCCCAGCTCTTCCGGGTAGCCCAGACCCAGCAGGCCCAGCTCGGCGGCGCGGCGGTACAGCGGGCGCGGAAACTCGCCCGCGGCATCCCATTCGGTGACGTGAGGCGCGATCTCGCTGCGTGCAAAGCGCTGCACCGTATCGGCCAGCGCGGTGCGTGCCTCGCGCAGCTCCTCAGGACTCAGCTCGTTCATGTCGGCTACCTATTTGGCGGGTTCGGCATCGGCGGCGGCGCTGGCGGCAAAGCGCAGCAGCACTTGCCCTGGGCTGACCTGCTGACCTTCGGTCACCAGGACCTCGGCGACGACGACGTCGGCGCGGGAAGACAGGCTGTGCTCCAGCTTCATGGATTCGATCACCACCGCGGTTTCACCGGCGGCGATGGACTGGCCGGCCTGCACCGCCAGCCGCACCACGCGGCCGTTGAACGGCGCGCGCAATTCGACCGCGGCCTGCGCGCCGCCGGCCGCGGCCACCGGCTCGAACGACAGGTCATCAAACCACCAGTCGACACCGCCGGCCTGGGCGTGCCAGCGGCAGGCGCCGCCGGGCTGCGGCACGGCCACGGCGCGCACGCGCTGGGTCATGCCCGCTTCGCGGCACAGGCGGGCGCCGTCGGGCAGCACGCGCACGTCGATGTCGCGCGGCGGGTCGGCCAGCACGCGCAGCCCGCCAGCGCGCGCCTGCACGGACAGCGCGCTGTCGCGCTCGCGGTGCGACAGCCGCAAAGGCGCGGCCAGAGGGCAGGGCAAGGCGCCATTGTTGACAGGCAAATAGGCTGCCAGCGCCCACTGATCGTGCGCGAGGCGCTCTTGTTGTAATAGCGATTCACGGATGTCGTCGCCATGCGTGGTCAGGAAGGAAATGACCGCGTCGCCGGCGCGAAAGCGCGCATCGTCCAGGCAGGCCATCAGAAAGCCGCGGTTGCAGGGCAGTCCCAGCAGCTCGGTCTGCGCCAGCGCGGTCAGCAGGGCGTCGATGGCCTGGGCGCGCGTGGCCGCATGCACGATCAGTTTGCCGAGCATGGCGTCGTAATAGGGCGTGACTTCGCTGCCGGATTCGATCGCGTGGTCGAAGCGCAGCGCGCCGCGCTCGAACGCCGCCGCGGCGGGTGCGCTGAAGTGCCGGATGCGGCCGGCGTGCGGCACGTAGTTCTCGTCCTCGGCGCACAGGCGCACCTCGATCGCGTGGCCCTGCAGCCGCACCTGCTGCTGGGTGAGCGGCAGCGGCTCGCCGCGCGCCACGCGGATCTGCCATTCGACCAGGTCCAACCCGGTCAGCGCCTCGGTCACCGGATGCTCGACCTGCAGGCGGGTGTTCATCTCCATCAGGAAAAATTCCGTGCCTTCCAGCAGGAACTCCACCGTGCCGGCACCCACGTAGCCCGCCCCGCGCGCCAGCGCCACCGCGCATTCGCCCATGCGCGCACGCAGCTCGGGCGAGACGGCGGGGCTGGGCGCTTCCTCGATGATCTTCTGGTGGCGCCGCTGCACCGAGCAGTCGCGCTCGCCCAGGTGGATCACCTGGCCGTGCGTGTCGGCGAACACCTGCACCTCCACGTGGCGCGGATGCCGCGCGGCGCGCTCGATCAGCAGGTCGCCGTTGCCAAAGCCGGCCAGTGCCTCCGAGCGCGCGCTGGCCAGGGCGGCCGACAGCGCGGCCGGCTCGGTCACCAGACGCATGCCGCGGCCGCCGCCACCGGCGACAGCCTTGACCATCACGGGATAGCCGATCCGGTCGGCCTCGGAGACGAAGCGCGCGTCCGACTGGTCCTCTCCGGCGTAGCCCGGCAGGCAGGGCACGCCCTGGCGCCCCGCCAGCGCCTTGGCCGCGGCCTTGCTGCCCAAGGCGTCGATGGCCGCCGGCGGCGGGCCGATCCAGCTCAGGCCGGCGGCCAGCACGGCACGGGCAAAGCCGGCGTCCTCGCTCAGGAAGCCGTAGCCGGGGTGGATGGCATCGGCGCCGGTCGCCTTGGCCGCGGCCAGCAGCTTGTCCACGCGCAGGTAGCTATCGGCCGAGGTGTCGCCACCCAGCGCATAGGCCACGGTGGCCTCGCGCACATGCAAGGCGCCCGCGTCGGCGTCGGAATGCACGGCGACGGTGTCCAGCCCCAAGCGGTGGGCGGTGGCGATCACGCGGCGGGCGATCTCGCCGCGGTTGGCAATGAGGATTTTCTTCATGATGCAGAAGTCAGTCGTGAAGCGCAGCGGCCCTCACCCCAACCCTCTCCCAAAGAGAGAGGAAGAAGGGTCGCGGAGCAGGCCAATCCAGCGGCAGCCGTGACCGGACCTGCGCCGGGCACTGGCTGCGTCCCCCCTCGCGCAGCAGAGGGGGGAAGCGGCGCCAGCCGCTCAGGGGGGTGTTTCATCTTTTCGCCATGCCCATGGTCTTGGCGATGATGCCCATCATCACCTCGTCGGCGCCACCGCCGATGGAGGCCAGGCGCCCGTCGCGGTACAGGCGGGAGATGCGGTTGTCCAGCGTGAAGCCCATGCCACCCCAGAACTGCAGGCAGGTGTCGGCCACCTCGCGCGTCAGGCGGCCGGCCTTGAGCTTGGCCATGCTGGCCCACTGCAGCACGTCGTCGCCGGCGATGTAGCGCTCGCCCGCCGCCCATGTCAACGCCCGCAGCGCCTCGACCTCGGTCTGCAATTCGACCAGCTTGAACTGCACCCACTGCTGATCGAGCAGCGTGGCACCGAACATCTGGCGCTGGCGGGCGTAGTCGATGGTCTCGCGGATGCAGCCGTCCAGTGCCAGCAGCGCGTTGGCGCCAGCCCACAGGCGCTCTTCCTGGAACTGCTGCATCTGGTAGATGAAGCCCTGGCCCTCGACGCCGATCAGGTTGCGCTGCGGCACGCGGACTTCGTCGAAATAGATCAGGCCGGTGTCGCTGCTGTGCATGCCGATCTTGCGGATCTTGCGCGCCACCTCGATGCCCTTGGTCAGTTTGCCGTTCGGGCCGTCGCGCATCGGCACCATCACCAGGCTCTTGTTCTTGTGCTGCGGCCCGTCGCTGGTGTTGACCAGCATGCACATCCAGTCGGCCTGCAGGCTGTTGGTGATCCACATCTTCTGGCCGCTGATCACGTAGTCGTCGCCGTCCTTGCGTGCGTGGCTCTTGATGCCCGCCACGTCGCTGCCGGCGCCCGGCTCGCTGACGCCGATGCAGCCCACCATGTCACCGGCAATGGCCGGGGCCAGGAACTCGCGCTTGAGCTCGTCGCTGCCAAAGCGCGCCAGCGCCGGCGTGCACATGTCGGTCTGCACGCCGATGGCCATGGGCACGCCGCCGCACTTGATCAGGCCCAGGGTCTCGGCCATCACCATGCTGTAGGAATAGTCCAGCCCCATGCCGCCGTATTCGACCGGCTTGGTCAGGCCCAGCAGGCCCAGGTTGCCGAGGTCCTTGAACACCTGGTGCGCCGGGAAGATCTCGGCCTCCTCCCACTCGTCCACGTGGGGGTTGATGTGCTCGTTGATGTAGCGCTTGAGCGTGTCGCGGATTTGCTCGTGGTCATGGGTCAGTTGCATGGTTTGTCTCCTTGGGTGGCGAGAACAGCCGGACGCGAAGGACGCGAAGGAATCGCGAAGGACGCGAAAGAAGTCAGAAAAATATCTTGTGGGCGTGTCTTTTTGGTGGGCGTGCCGCGCAGGCTGAGCGCCGTTCCGCGTTCGTCATTGCGAGCGGCAGCAAGTGTTTGGCCGCGAGCGCAGCGTGACGGGAAGCAATCCAGTCGCAGCGGTGCGTCATGCGCCGATGGATTGCCTCGTCGCTGCGGTCCTCGCAATGACGTCCAATTTCTTTCTCAATTTTTCGCGTCCTTCGCGTCATCTTCGCGTCCTTCGCGTCGTGCATTTCGATTTCACATCCGCGCCACGCCAAACTGCATCGGCCGCGGCTGGCGGGCCGCACCCTCGGCCAGGGTGTCCAGGCAGAACGTCAGCACGTCGCGGGTGTCGCGCGGGTCGATCACGCCGTCGTCCAGCAGCAGACCGCTGGTGGTGAAGGCGTCCTGCTGGCGCTCGAACATGGCGACCACGGCGTCGAACTGTTTTTGCATCTTGGCGGCGTCGGGCTCGATGCCTTTGCGTTTCAGCGCCGCCTCGGTGACGATGCGCATGGTGCCGGCGGCCTGCTCGCCACCCATCACGGCCGTGGCCGCGCCGGGCCAGCTGAACAGGAAGCGCGGCGCAAAGCCGCGCCCGCACATGCCGTAGTTGCCAGCGCCAAAGCTGGCGCCGCACTGAATGGTGATTTGCGGCACCGTGGCATTGGTGACGGCCTGGATCATCTTGCTGCCGTGCTTGATCATGCCCGCCTGCTCGACGTCCTTGCCCACCATGTAGCCGGTGGTGTTCTGCAGGTAGACGATGGGGTGGCCGAGCTGGCACATCCACTGGATGAAGTGCGTGGCCTTGTTGGCGCCGGCGTTGTCGATCGGGCCGTTGTTGGTGATGATGCCGATGGCGTGGCCGCCAATGCGCCCCTGCGCGCACACCGTGGCACTGCCGTAGCCGGCCTTGAACTCCAGCAGCTCGCCGCCATCGACCAGGCGCACCGCCACCTCGCGCATATCGACCGGCTCGCGGTGGTGGGCGGGCATCAGGGTCAGCAGTTCGTCGGCCGGCCAGGGAGGAGGTTCAGCGTTGAGCGTCCCGCGTTGGGTGTATGACGCTGAACGCTCAACGCCGGACGCCCAACCCAGGTCGGCCACCACGCGGCGCGCGATGCCGAGCGCCTCACGGTCGTCGCGCGCCAGGTATTCGCCCAGGCCCGAGACCGTGGTGTGCATCAGCGCGCCGCCCAACTCTTCTTCGGTCGCCACTTCGCCGGTGGCGGCCTTGAGCAGCGGCGGGCCGGCCAGGAAGGCGCGCGAGCGGCCCTCGACCATGATGACGATGTCCGACAGCCCCGGCATGTAGGCACCGCCCGCCGTGCCCGAGCCGTGCTGCACCGTGATGACCGGAATGCCGGCGGCGGATAGCCGCGCCAGGTTGCGAAACAGCGAGCCGCCGATGACGAAGCCCTCGACGCGGTAGCGCATCAGGTCGGCGCCGGCGCTTTCAACCAGGTGGATGAAGGGCAGGCGCTCGGCCAGCGCCATCTCCTGCACGCGCAGCATCTTGTCCAGGCCGCCAGGCTGGATGGCGCCGGCGTCGATGCCTGAATCGCTGGCCACCACCATGCAGCGCGTGCCCGAGATGAAGCCGATGCCGGCGATCAGGCCGCCGCCCGGTATCGACTTGGCCGGGTCCGGGTCGTCGCGCAGATAACCGGCCAGCGAGGCCAGGGGCAACCAGGGAGCGCCGCGGTCCAGCAGCAGCGCCACGCGCTCGCGCGGCAGCAACTGGTGGCGCTTGGCAAAGCGCTCGGCGGCCTTGGCGGACTGCTGCGCCGTGCGCTGCTCCAGTGCGCGGCACTGGGCGATGCGCTCCAGCATGAAGGCCCGGCGCTCGACGGCCTGGGGGCTGCTGGCATTCCAGCCGGATTGGAAAGTGCTCATGGGGATGTGGGCTTGAACGTGTGGAGTCAGGTCGGACTCAGCGGCGCCGCACCGGTTGTTTGGGAGCGACGCTCTTGAACTCGATCGAGGCGCTTATGCATGTCTCGCCTCGGTCAGGTCTGCCCGGTGAACAGGCGCATGGCCTGCTCCGTCAGGTCATCAAGCGACAGCGGACCCTGCGGGTTGAACCATTGCGCGGCCCAGTTCAGGGCGCCGAAGATGAACAGGCGGGCCACCGTGGGTCGCGCTTTCAGCTCGCCGGCCCGGTGCAGGCTGTTGAGGATGGGCATCCAGACGGCTTCGTAGGCGTCTTTCTGCAGCGAAATTTCCTTGCGCTGCTGCGGGGTGAGCGCGCGCCATTCGTACAGCATCACCGGGATGAAATGGCTGTCGGGCCCGACCACCACGCTGAAGTGGTGCCGGATCAGTGCCCGCAGGCGATCGCGTGCCGAGGGGCGAGGGCCCAGCGCCCGCAGGACCTGCGCCTGGCTCTCCGTGACCTGGGCCATGCCATCGCGCATGACCGCGAAAAGCATGGCGCTCTTGCTCTCGAAATAGTAGAAAGGCGAGCCGCTCTGCATGCCGGCGGCGGCCGCGATGTCGCGCGTGCTGGTGGCGTCGAACCCCTGGGTGCGAAACAGCCGTGCCGCTTCGCGCAGCACGTCGGCGTGGCGCTGGCTTTCGCTGCGCTGCTCGGCGCTCTTGCGCGGTCGCCCACGCCGCGGGGCAGGCGGTGCGGGAGTCCTGGCGTCAGCGTCGTTCATGCGCCAAGCATAGCAAGGGTTCTTAATTTGATCAAGCGGTTGCTTTGTAAAAATGCCTGGCTTGGCGATGCAGGACACTGATTGGGCGGCAGGCCGCCGTGCAGGCTGGGCGCGCCGGGTGAGCGTCGGGGCGGGCAGCGCTCAGTGGCCGCCGAATTCGACCAGCGTGAACAGCGGCAGCCCGGCTTCCGCCAGCCGCGCCGAACCGCCCAGCTCGGGCAGATCGACGATGGCGGCGCCCTCGGTCACGTTGGCGCCGAGCTTGTGCAGCAGGTGCCAGCCCGCCAGCATGGTGCCACCGGTGGCGATCAGGTCGTCGATCAGCAGCACGCGCTGGCCGGGCTGCACGGCGTCGGTGTGCAGCTCGACGGTGGCACTGCCGTACTCCAGCTCGTAGGTTTGCTCGACCGTGGTGAAGGGCAGCTTGCCCTTCTTGCGGATCGGCACGAAGCCGACGTTCAGCTCATAGGCCACCACGCTGCCCAGGATGAAGCCACGCGCGTCCAGGCCGGCGACGACGTCGGGGCGCAACGCCGGGTCCATGTAGCGGTGCACGAAGGCGTCGATGAGCACGCGGAACACCCGCGGGTTCTGCAGCAGCGGTGTGATGTCGCGAAACTGCACGCCCGGCGCCGGCCAGTCGGGCACGGTGCGGATGTGCTGGCGCAGGTAGTCGGAGACGGAGAAGGCGGTGCTCATGCAGGCATTATCGGGGCGTGTTCAAGCGGCCAGGCCATGCTCGGCGCGCGCCAGCGCGTCGGGACGCCCGGACAGCAGCACGGTCTCGCCGCCCTGCAGGACGATGGCGTCGTCAGGCATCGCCGGTGTGCCGGTGGGCAGCCGCAGGCTGATGGCGCGCAGGTCGCCCAGGCGGTTCAGCACCTCGCCCAGGGACTGCCCGGCCATCGACGCTGGCACGGTGAACATGCCCAGCCGCATTTCTTCCATCGGGTCGGTGCTCACGTCGTCGTCGGCGCCGGGGAAGAAGCCGCGCAGCATGCCGTAGCGCTGCTCGCGCTGCTGCTGCACCAGCCGCGCCACGCGCCGCACGGGCGTGCCCGACAGCGCCAGCGCGTGGCCGGCCAGGATCAGCGCGCCTTCCAGCCCTTCGGGCACGACTTCAGTGGCGCCGGCGGCGCGTAGCTTGTCCAGGTCGCGGTCGGTCTGCGTGCGCACGATTACCGGCACCTGGGGCGCGTGCGCGCGGATGGCCGCCAGGGCCTTGAGCACGCTGGGTGGGTCCAGATAGGTCAGGGCCACGGCGCTGGCGCGGCCCAGGCCGGCGGCGATCAGCGCCGGCGTGGTGGCGGCATCGCCGAACACCACGCTGTCACCAGCGGCGGCGGCCAGGCGCACCCGGTCGGGGTCAATATCGAGGGCAATGAACGGAATCTTTTGCTGCCGCAGCAGTCGCGCCATGGCCTGGCCGCTGCGCCCGTAGCCGCAGATCAGCACGTGGCCGGCGGCGTCCATCGACTGGCGGGCAATGCGCGTGACCTGCAGCGATTGCAGCATCCACTCGCTGGCCACCAGGCGCAGCACGATGCGGTTGCTGGCCATGATGATGAAGGGCGTGGTGAGCATCGACACCACCATCGCCGCCAGGATGGGGTTGAACAGCTCGGGCGCCAGCAGACCCTGGCGATTGCTCAGCGTCAGCAGCACGAAACCGAACTCGCCCGCCTGCGCCAGGTACAGCCCGGTGCGCAGTGCGGTGCCGGCGCTGGCGCCCAGCAGGGCCGCCACACCCGCCACCACGACGAGCTTGGCCAGCAGGATCAGCACCAGCAGAATCACCACCGCCGGCCACTGCATCATCACCAGCCGCCAGTCCAGCAGCATGCCGATGGTGATGAAGAACAGGCCCAGCAGCACGTCGTGGAAGGGGCGAATCTCGGCCTCGACCTGGTACTTGAACTGGGTCTCCGAAATCAGCATGCCGCAGATGAAGGCGCCCAGTCCCAGCGACAGGCCGGCCAGCTCGGTCAACCAGGCCAGGCCGAGCGTCATCAGCAGCAGGTTGAGCACGAACAGCTCCTGGCTCTTGCGCCGCGCCACCAGCGTCAGCCACCAGCGCATCACGCGCTGGCCTCCCCAAAGCAGGATGGTGATCAGGCCCACGGCCTTCAGTCCGGCCACCGCCAGCTCGGCCAGCAGGTCCTCGGGGCTGGAGCCCAGCGCCGGGATCAGCACCAGCAGGGGCACCACCGCCAGGTCCTGCAGCAGCAGCACGCCGATGACGCGCTGGCCGTGTTCGGACTCCAGCTCCAGCCGGTCGCTCATCATCTTGACCACGATGGCGGTGCTGCTCATGGCCAGCGCGCCGCCCAGGGCCAGCGCGCCCTGCCAGCTCATCGGCCAGTGCTGCGGCAGCAGCCAGGCCAGCAGCAGCGCGCCGCCGCTGACCACGCCCATGGTCATCAGCACTTGCGCCAGCCCCAGGCCGAACACGTGCTGGCGCATGGCGTGCAGCTTGGGCAGGTTGAACTCCAGCCCAATCACGAACATCAGGAACACCACGCCGTACTCGGCCAGCTGCTTGATGCCTTCGGCGTCCTGCCCGACCGCCCAGCCCAGGGTGTGCGGCTCGATCAGCACGCCCACCACCAGGTAGCCCAAAATGGCGGGCAGGCGCGCCCAGCGGCATGCCGCCACGCCCAGCACGGCGGCGGCCAGGTACAGCAGGGTCAACTCCAGCGGGCTCATGGCCGGATGCTAGCGCAGCGCCCTAGAATCGTGCGATGAATTTCGATCCTGCCCAGGCGCTGCGCCTGGCCCGCGAAACGCTGGACATCGAGGCCGCCGCCGTGCTCGGGCTGAAGGACCGGCTGGGCGACAGCTTTGCCCACTCGCTGGCCCTGATCCTGCGCGCCAGCGGGCGGGTGGTGGTGATGGGCATGGGCAAGAGCGGCCATGTCGGTCGCAAGATCGCCGCCACCCTGGCGTCCACCGGCACGCCGGCGATGTTCGTGCATCCGGCCGAGGCCAGCCATGGCGACCTGGGCATGATCCAGGCGCAGGACGTGGTGCTGGCCATCTCCAACAGCGGTGAAAGCGATGAGCTGGTGGCCATTCTGCCGCTGGTCAAGCGCCTGGGCGCCCCCCTGGTGGCGATCACCGGCGGTGCCGATTCCACGCTGGCGCGCCACGCCGACGCGGTGCTCGACGGCAGCGTCGAGAAGGAAGCCTGTCCGCTCAACCTGGCGCCCACCGCCAGCACCACGGCGCAACTGGCGCTGGGCGATGCATTGGCGGTGGCGCTGCTCGATGCGCGGGGTTTCGAGGCCGAGGACTTCGCGCGCTCGCATCCCGGCGGCGCGCTGGGCCGGCGCCTGCTGACGCGCGTGGCCGACGTGATGCGCCAGGGCGACGAGGTGCCGCAGGTCGGTCCGGACGCCGATTTCAGCTCGCTGATGCGCGAGATCACGCGCAAGGGCCTGGGTGCCTCGGCCATCGTCGACGCCGACGGTCGGCCGGTCGGCGTCTTCACCGACGGCGACCTGCGCCGCCTGGTCGAGACTGGGCGCGACCTGCGCGCGCTGGTGGCGCACGAGGTCATGCACCCGAATCCGCGCCACATCCGCGACGATGCGCTGGCGGCCGAGGCGGCCGAGGCGATGGAAAAGCACCGCATCACGGTGCTGCTGGTGCTGGATGCCGCCGGTCGCCTGGTGGGAGCCGTCAACAGCAACGACCTGATGCGCGCCAAGGTGATCTGATGCCATTCGCACCCGCATCGCCCGCGCTCACCTGGCCGCCGCAGCTGCTGCTGCGGGCGCAGGGCGTGCGCGTGGCCTTCTTCGACGTCGACGGCGTGCTGACCGATGGCGGCCTGTACTTCAGCGCCGAGGGCGAGACGCTCAAGCGCTTTCACACGCTGGACGGGCACGGCATCAAGCTGTTGTCGCGCGCGGGCATCGTGCCCTGCGTCATCTCGGGGCGTGATTCGGCGCCCCTGCGCCTGCGCCTGCAGGCGCTGGGCGTCACCCAGGCGCGCCTGGGCACCGAGGACAAGCTGCCCGCCGCCGCGGCACTGCTGGCCGAGCTGGGGCTCGACTGGTCGCAGGCCGCGGCCATGGGCGACGACTGGCCCGACCTGCCGCTGCTGCGCCGCGCCGCGCTGGCCTGCGTGCCGCCCGGCGCCCACGCCGAAGCGCTGGCCTGCGCACACCACGTGACCGCCGCGCGCGGCGGCGACGGCGCGGCGCGCGAATTCTGCGACCTGCTGCTGGTGGCCGGCGGGCATTACCGGCGCCTGCTGCAGGCGCAGATGGGTGGTGCCGCATGAACACTGCCCGGTTGTGGCGCCAGGGACGGGATCAGCTGGCCGCCTGGTTGCCGGTGCTGGTCATGATGCTGTTTGCGCTGGGCAGCTGGTGGCTGGTGCGCAGCGCGCCGCGCTTCGGTCCGGAGGGCGGCGGGCCGCCGCCCTCGGCCGAGCCGGACTACTTCATGCGCGACTTCTCGGTGCGCAGCTTCGATGCCGATGGGCGCCTGAAGTCCGAGATCGTGGGCAGCGAAGGCCAGCACTTTCCGCTGACGGACACCCTGGAAGTGCAGCAGCCGCGCATCCGCTCCTATGACGAGCAGGGCAACCCCACGGTGGCGACGGCGCGGCGCGCCGTGGCCAAGGGCGATGGCTCCGAGGCCGAGCTGTTCGACGACGCACGCGTGGTGCGCGAGGCCGTCACGCGCCCGCGGGGTGGCAACCTGCCGCGCATGGAATTCCTGGGGGCGTACCTGCACGCCTTCATCGACGAGGATCGCGTCAGCTCCGACAAGCCGGTGGAGCTGCGTCGCGGCGCCGACGTCTTTACCGGCGACCGCTTCTCCTACGACGACCGCAGCGGCGTGGCCGTGCTCACCGGGCAGGTGCGCGGCGTGCTGCAGCCGCGGCGCTGATCCGGCGCCGCGCGCACCATGGAAGAGTTGATCTACCTTACCGGCGCGTCCAGCGGCATCGGCCAGGCCTTGGCCGAACGCTGCTTCGCCGACGGCTGGCGGCTGGCCCTGGTGGCACGCCGGCCGGCCGAGCTGCGTGCCTGGGCCCGCGCGCGGGGCTGGCCAGCCGAGCGCTGGCAGGTGTACGAAGCGGACGTGGCCGACATCGACAGCGTCGTGGCCGCCGGCCAGGACTGTCTGGCGCGCCAGGGCGTGCCCGACGTGGTGGTGGCCAACGCCGGCATCAGCGTCGGCATGGACACCGCCGAGCGCGCCGACATCGACGTCATGGCGCGCACGCTGGCGGTCAACAACGTCGGCATGGCGGCCACCTTCCAGCCCTTCATCGCCGCGATGCGCGCGCGCGGCAGCGGTACCCTGGTGGGCATCGCCAGCGTCGCCGCCATCCGTGGCCTGCCGGGTCACGCCGCCTACTGCGCCAGCAAGGCCGGTGTGGTGGCGTACTGCGAGAGCCTGCGCGGGGAGCTGCGTGGCAGCGGCGTCCGGGTGGTCACGCTGCTGCCGGGCTATGTCGACACGCGGCTCACCCGTGCGAACCGCTACGCGATGCCGTTTCTGGTGCCGGCCGACCGCTTTGCCGAGCGGGCGCTGCGCGCCATCGGGCAGGGCGTGAGCTACCGCGTGATTCCGTGGCAGATGGCGGTGGTCGCCAAGCTGCTGCGGGTGCTGCCCAACGCCATGTTCGACCGCCTGCTGAGTGGGCGCCCGCGCAAGGCACGGGCCGGTCCGACGACGACGCCGGGGCCATGAAAAAAGGCTCCGTCAGGAGCCTTTTCTTGTGGTGCGCCCGGCACGGGCGCACTCTCGGAGGTGCAAGTCCTCCCGTAAGTTGATCACAGCGAACGAAGCGAAGCGCAACTGCATGAGGGTGACCGAATGTGGGGAGGAAGCGTGGAGCGAAGCTGCGAGCCGATGAACAAGAACTGCATAGAAGGCGTTGCCAAGCAGGGCGAGCGGGCCATTTACCGCGAAGCTCTCGTGATCAAGGCGAGGTGGCGTAGATGCAGCGGTTGTGCAGCGAAGGAGTGCGACCCTTACCCGGGGAGATCTCGCCTTGTGCCTGAAAGGGCGACGGCGCAAGCTGGAGCGAGAAGTCAGCAGAGGCCGTAGTAGCAGGAGCCGGGGGCGATGAGTCCAGAAGGCGAGGGCGAAGGGCCGAACGAGAGTGAGTGACCGAGGACACATGTGATGTCAAAGGCCATGCGTCAGATGTCGGCGAAAGCCGAGCGGGCAGGCGTAGCGCGCGGTGAAGCCGCGCGTGATCCAGCCAGTGACGAAGCCAGCGGCCCGCCGCGTGAACACCCGGGCACAGGGTTGGCAAAGCCGAAGGCGGGGGCTGGCACCCTGCTGGAAGCGGCGCTGACGACAGAGAACCTGCAAACGGCATGGAAGCGGGTCAAGGCCAACAAAGGCGCAGCCGGGGTGGATGGACTCGACATCGAGCACACGGCCCAAATGCTGCGCACACACTGGCCGGCGATCCGTCAGGCGCTGCTGGCAGGCACATACCGGCCCCAGCCGGTGCGCAAGGTCATGATCCCCAAACCGGACGGGAGCCAGCGTGAGCTGGGCATCCCCACGGTGATGGATCGGCTGATCCAGCAGGCGTTGCTGCAAGTGCTGCAACCGCTGATCGATCCCACGTTCAGTGAACACAGCCACGGCTTCAGGCCGGGACGGCGCGCGCACGATGCGGTCAAGGCCGCGCGGGCGTACGTGCAGTCGGGCCGTCGCGTGGTAGTGGACGTGGACTTGGCCAAGTTCTTTGACCGGGTCAACCACGACATCCTGATGGATAGGCTCACAAAGCGTATCCCCGATAGGGCCGTATTGCGGCTCATCCGTGCGTACCTGAACGCCGGCATCATGGATGGTGGGGTGGTGTTTGAACGCCATCAGGGCACGCCGCAAGGTGGGCCGCTGTCTCCGCTGCTGGCCAACGTGCTGCTGGACGAAGTGGACAAGGCGCTGCAGGCGCGGGGCTACCGTTTCGCGCGCTACGCCGACGACTGCAACGTCTACGTGGGCAGCATGAAGGCCGGTGAGCGCGTGATGGCACTGCTCAGGCAGTTGTATGCCAAGCTCAAGCTTCAAATCAACGAAGCCAAAAGCGCGGTAACCAGCGCCTTCGGGCGCAAGTTCCTGGGCTATGAACTGTGGGTGGCCAAGGGCCGAGAGGTCAAATGCGCCGTGGCTCACAAGGCCGTGGACGACTTCAAGGCCCGTATCCGGCAACTCACGCGTCGCTCGGGCGGGCGCAGCATGCAGCAAGTGGTGGACAGGCTCAGGAGCTACCTGCTGGGCTGGAAGGCGTACTTCGGACTGGCGCAAACGCCCCGAATCTGGCGCGAGCTGGACGAGTGGCTACGTCATCGCCTGCGTGCGGTACAGCTCAAGCACTGGAAGCAGCCCAAAACGGTTTACCGCGAACTCAAAGCGCTGGGGGCCACGGAAGATGTAGCCAAGCAAGTGGCGGGCAATGGCCGGCGCTGGTGGCGCAACAGCAACGGGGCGATCAGGCGGGTGCTGACCATTGCGTACTTCGACCGACTGGGGTTGCCCAGACTGTCTTGACCTCAAACTCTCGAACCGCCGGGTGCGGACCCGCATGCCCGGTGGTGTGGCAGGGGTGCGGTCCAAAAGGACTGCCCCCTATGCCGATTCAGGCCGGGACATGCCGGCCTCGCGTTCAGAATGCGCGCTGCTTCACTCGTCGTCACGGCCGCCGCCGTAACCGCCTTCGCGCCGGCCACCGCCGTAGCCGCCCTCGCGACGACCACCGCCGCCGCCACCGCCACGCGGGCCTTGGCCGTAGGGGCTGCGGAAGTTCCCGTCCTGGCCGCCGCCGCCGTAGCCACTGCCTTCGCGCCGGCCGCCGCCATAGCCGCCACCGCCACCGCCACCGTAACCACTACCGCCGCCGCCGCCGCCGTAGCCGCCACCGCCGCCTTCACGACGGCCACCGCCGTAGCCACCACCGCCGCCGCCGTAACCACCGCCGCCACCGAAGCCGCCGGAGCGCGGGGGGCGCGCTTCCATCGGGCGCGCTTCGTTGACCACCACGTTGCGGCCACCCAGCGGCTGACCGTTCATGCCGTTGATGGCAGCCTGCGCCTCGGCGTCGCTGCCCATCTCGACGAAACCAAAGCCCTTGGAGCGACCGGTGTCGCGCTCCATCATCACCTTGGCACTGGTGACCGAGCCGAATTGTGCAAACGCCTGCTCCAGGTCGGCGTCACGCACGCCATACGGCAGGTTGCCGACATAAAGTTTATTGCCCATTGAAAGGGACTCCTAAATAACAAATGAAAAGCGATGGAGTCCGCGAAACGCCTTCAACGAACCTTGGCTCGGCCAAGAAGGGCAACTGAGACTGTGAAATCACCGCAAAAGCCACGTGGTGCGCCCCAACCGCTGGGACACCCGCGCGATTATGCGTCAGAACTGCGAAAGTCAAGCGCATGATTTTTATCCGACTGAAAAAATCGGGTATGACGCGCCGGCGGTGCGCCGGCCGCATGACGGGCCGCGGCTACCTACAATCTGCCGCCGCATTTGGGCGCCGCGCGGCGGTCATCGGCATGCAGGATGCTATCCATTGAATAGCTGATTGCGCAGGATTGACAAGCCATTGATTGCCTTTTTCCCACTATTCAAACACTCCATCGCATGGAAGCCTTTCTGGTTGCCACCGGCATCGTCGCCCTGGCTGAAATCGGTGACAAGACGCAGTTGCTGTCCCTGGTGCTGGCGGCGCGCTTTCGCCGGCCGTGGCCGATCGTGTGGGGAATTTTCGTCGCCACGCTGGCCAACCACGCGCTGGCCGGGGCGGTCGGGCACTGGGTGATGCGTGTTCTGGGGCCGGACGTGCTGCGCTGGGTGCTGGGCGCGTCGTTCATCGCCATGGCGGTGTGGATGCTGATTCCAGATCGGCTGGACGATGACGACGCCCCGGCCGCCGCGCCACGCCTGGGGGTGTTCGGCACCACCCTGCTGGCGTTCTTCTTGGCCGAGATGGGCGACAAGACCCAGGTGGCCACCGTCGCGCTGGCGGCCCAGTATCCGCAATGGCTGGCGGTGGTGGCGGGCACCACGCTGGGCATGATGCTGGCCAATGCGCCGGTGGTGTGGTTTGGCGACCGCCTGGTGCGCCGGGTGCCGATACGGCTGGTGCATGGCGTATCGGCACTGATCTTTCTGGCACTGGGGGTGCTGGCATTGTTCGGATGGGGAGCCTCTGCATAACCTCCTGCGCCGCAGGCATCTGCGGTCTCGGGCGGTTTGCGGCGTTGCAAATCCTCGCGATGGCTACGGCCATCGCTGCGGTTTGCGCCTTGCATTCCATCCCGATCCGCAGCGCCTGCTTACCGCGAGAGGTTGTGCAGAGGTTCCCTGGGATAATTGAGCCGGGTTCTGCCGCACCGCCATGGCGAAGAAATTCCCTCTGAAGCCAGCGCACCCCGAGCGCATCTGCTGGGGTTGCGACAAGTATTGCCCGGCCGGCTCGATGGCCTGCGGCAACGGCTCCGACCGCACGCCGCACCCGGCGGAGCTGTTCGGCGACGACTGGCACGAGTGGGAGCCGCCGGTGGAGGGCGGCGCCTCGGTTGCCGGCCCGCGCGACGCCGAAGACCCCAGCCGTGACGCTCCCGACCCCGGCGGCAGTGGCCAAGCATGACGCCGACCGCTATACTGCACGCCACAGCGCCGATTTGCCTCTGCTTGCGGGCGCTCTACAAATACCGCTAAATCCGAGACACGCGTGCAACCCGGTTTCGATTTGGCGAAGCCGGGTTTTTTTGTTGCCATGTCCTTCATTGCCACGCCGCAGACCATGCACTTCGAGGCGCCGCTGCCGCTGCAAAGCGGCGCGTCGATCGGCGGCTACGACCTGACCTACGAGACCTACGGCGAGCTCAACGCCGAGCGCAGCAACGCCGTGCTGATCTGCCATGCGCTCAACGCCTCGCACCACGTGGCGGGGGTGTACGAAGGCCAGGCGCGCAGCGAAGGCTGGTGGGACAACATGATCGGCCCCGGCAAGCCGGTGGATACCGAGCGCTTCTTCGTCATCGGCATCAACAACCTGGGCTCCTGCTTTGGCTCCACCGGGCCGATGCACGTCAACCCCGCCAGCGGGCAGGTGTACGGCGCCGACTTTCCGGTGGTCACGGTGGAGGACTGGGTCAACGCCCAGGCGCGACTGCTGGACGGCCTGGGCATCGGGCAGCTGGCCGCCGTCATGGGCGGCAGCCTGGGCGGCATGCAGGCGCTCGGCTGGACGCTGCAATACCCCGAACGGGTGCGCCACGCCGTGGTGGTGGCCAGCGCGCCCAACCTGTCGGCCGAGAACATCGCCTTCAACGAGGTGGCACGGCGCGCCATCGTCACCGACCCCGACTTCCACGGCGGCCACTTCTACCGCCACGGCGTGGTGCCGGCGCGCGGGCTGCGCATCGCGCGCATGATCGGCCACATCACCTACCTGAGCGACGACGTCATGAACGAGAAGTTCGGCCGCGAGCTGAGGCAGGCGGTGGCCGGCAACGGCAGCGGCTACCGCTACTCGACGCAGGACGTCGAGTTCCAGATCGAAAGCTACCTGCGCCACCAGGGCGACAAGTTCAGCGAGTATTTCGACGCCAACACCTACCTGCTGATCACCCGCGCGCTCGACTACTTCGACCCGGCGCGCGCCTTCGGCGGCGACCTGACGGCGGCGCTGGCGCAGACGCGCGCGCGCTTCCTGCTGGTCAGCTTTTCCACCGACTGGCGCTTCTCGCCCGCGCGCTCGCGCGAGATCGTCAAGGCCCTGCTGGAAAACCGCCGCGACGTCAGCTACGCCGAGATCGACGCCCCGCACGGGCACGACGCCTTCCTGCTGGAAGACCCGCGCTACCTGGGCGTGGTGCGCTCCTACTTCGAGCGCATCGCGCGGGAGTTGCACGCATGAGCGACGAACCCATCCGCCGCGTCATCGCCGGCCTGGTGCCGCAGGGCTCGCACGTGCTCGACCTGGGCTGCGGCGACGGCGCGCTGCTGGCGCACCTGGCGCGCCAGCGCGGCTGCACCGGCTACGGCATCGAGATCGACGACGACAACGTGCTGGCCTGCGTGCAGCGTGGCGTCAACGTGCTGCAGCTCAACCTGCACCAGGGCCTGGCGGCGTTCCAGGACCAGAGCTTCGACGTCGTGCTGCAGATCGACACCCTGCAGCACCTGCGCAACGCCGAGGTCATGCTGCGCGAGACCGCGCGCGTGGGGCGCATCGGCATCGTCGCCTTTCCCAACTTCGCCCACTGGCCCAACCGCCTGAGCGTGCTGCGCGGGCGCATGCCCGTCACGCGCCGCTTGCCCTACCAGTGGTACGACACGCCCAACATCCGCGTCGGCACGTTCAAGGATTTCGAGGCGCTGGCGCGCAGGAACGGCCTGAAGGTGCTGGACGCCTTCGGCCTGGAAGACGGCCGCGTGGTGCGCTGGCTGCCCAACACGCGTGCCAGCACGGCGGTGTTCAAACTGGCGCGCTAAATGACGCCACCCCCCATGTCGCTGCGCGCCTTCCCCCTGCAAGGGGGACGCACCCTGTGCCCAGGGGGATCCTGGTCACGGGTGCCCGCGCATGGCCTGCTCCGCGGCCGTTGGAGCGGCGAAGTCTCATCCGCCGTGGCTTGAGGCCCGAATCCGCGCGAGCAGTGTGTTGGCCTGCAGCAGCTGGCCGGGCGCCGCCATGCACTCCAGCGTGCCGGCGCAGGGGGCGTTCACCGCGGTTTCCATCTTCATCGCCTCCAGCGTGGCGATCACCTCGCCAGCGCCCACCTGCGCGCCCGACTCACGGTGCCAGCGCACCAGGCTGCCGGTGAGCGGCGCCAGCACGTCGCCCGGGTCGGCTGCCGCGGCTGCCGGTGACGCCGCTGGGGGCGCGCTGCCGGCACCGACGCCCAGCGCCAGCCCGGCCGGCAGGCCCAGGCGCAGGCGCCGGCCGTCGATCTCGATGAAGCTGCGCACCACCGGGGCGCCATCTTCGGCATCGGGCCGCGGCGCAGGCTCGAAGCGGGCCTGCATCTCGGTCTCGATCCAGCGCGTGTGCACCTGGAAGCCGTCCTCGGCAGTGAAGGCCGGATCCTCGACCACGGCGCGGTGAAAGGGCAGCACCGAGGCCACGCCCTCGATCTCGAATTCGGCCAGCGCCCGCCGCGCGCGCGCCAGCGCCTGTTCGCGCGTGGCGCCGGTCACGATGAGCTTGGCCAGCAGCGAGTCATAGCTGCCCGGCACCGTGCTGCCGACGCCAAAGCCGGTGTCGACGCGCACGCCCGGGCCGCCAGGCGCCTCGAAGCGCGTGATGCGGCCGGGCGTGGGCAGGTAGCCGCGCCCCGGGTCCTCGGCGTTGATGCGGAACTCGATGCTGTGGCCACGCACCGGCGGCGTTTCGGCAAACGTCAGCGGCAGGCCGTCGGCCACGCGCAACTGCTCGATCACCAGGTCCACGCCGTTGGTCTCCTCGGTCACCGGGTGCTCGACCTGCAGGCGGGTGTTGACTTCCAGGAACGAGATCTGGCCGTTCTGCCCGAGCAGGAATTCCACCGTGCCCGCGCTCTCGTAGCCGGCGGCGGCGCAGATGTCGCGTGCGGCCTGGTGCACCTGCGCGCGCTGGCTGTCGCTGAGGAAGGGAGCGGGCGCTTCTTCCACCAGCTTCTGGTTGCGCCGCTGCAGCGAGCAGTCGCGCGTACCCACCACCACCACCTGGCCGTGGCGGTCGGCGATGACCTGGGCCTCGATGTGGCGCGGGCGGTCGAGGAACTGCTCCAGAAAGCACTCGCCGCGCCCGAAGGCCGCGGTGGCCTCGCGCACCGCCGATTCATACAGCTCGGCCACCTCGTCCATCTGCCACGCCACCTTCAGCCCGCGCCCGCCGCCGCCAAAGGCGGCCTTGATCGCCAGCGGCAGGCCGTGCCGCTCGGCAAAGGCCAGCACCTCGGCGGCGCTGGCCACCGGCTCGGCCGTGCCGGCCACCAGCGGGGCGCCGACCTGCAGGGCAATCCTGCGCGCCGCCACCTTGTCGCCCAGCATCTCGATCGTTTCCGGGCGCGGGCCGATCCAGGCCAGGCCCGCGTCCCGCACCGCGCGCGCGAACTCGGCGCGCTCGGACAGGAAGCCGTAGCCGGGGTGCACGGCGTCGGCGCCGGCGCGTCGGGCCACGTCGAGCAGCCGGTCCATGGCCAGGTAGGTGTCGGCCGGCCGCGTGCCCGGCAGCGCCCAGGCCTCGTCGGCGGCGCGCACGTGCAGCGCGTCGGCGTCCGGGTCGGCGTACACCGCCACCGAGCGCACGCCGTAGTCGCGGCAGGCGCGCGCGATGCGCACGGCGATTTCGCCGCGATTGGCAATCAGGATCTTGTGCATCATCAGCTTGTTCCCCCGTTTACGGCAAAGGGCGCTCGTCGCGCAGGCTTTCGTACAACCCCGCCGGCCCCAGCAAAATGCTCTTCATGCCGGCGCGCACCCGATCCGATTCCAGCGCTTGCCGGCTCATGCTCTGATGGGCCTCGAAGGCGGCCATGATGGCCTCCATCAGCTCCGCGTCGAGGCTGGGCGAGGCGGCGAACTGGGCCTTGGTGTTGCTGCGCGCCTGCTGGGTCAGCAGCTCGGACTCCATCAGCTTGCCCTTGAGCACCTGGTTGACGTAGACCAGCTTGTCGTCGTCGGTCAGATCGCCCTCGAAGAGGTCGTTCACCCCCGCCAGGATTTCCGACAGCAGCGCCTGCTGCCTGTCCTGCAACTGCCCGCTGCCGGGCTCCTGCATCGGCTGCAGCCGGTAGTCGCCGCTGTGCTCCATGGCCAGGTTCAGGCCGCGCCGGCCCTGGTCTTTCAGCTTGTGGTGCGTCAGCACCACCTGGCTCAGATCGACCCCCTCGCGTTCGCGGCCAAAGTCCAGCAGCGGCAGCAGGCGCTTGAAGAAGAGGACGCGCTTTTCGACCGCCGTGTTGCCGTAGTCGAACAACTGGCTCAAAAAGGCATACACGCGCACATAGCTGCCCGCGTCGCGCTTGAAAAGCTGTAGCGCCTCCAGTGTGTCCGTGGCGTCGCGGTGCCGCGCGCTGGCCGGCGCGTGCGCCTGCTGCTGCTGGCGGGCCGCCTGGTAGCGCCTCAGCAACCGGTCGGCCACCGGCTCTATGGCGGCCACCAATTGCGCCTGCGTGGCCTTGGGGTTCAGCTCGGCGGCCACCACGCGCTCGACCTCGAACTCGTCGTAGTGGCCCGATGCGTCCAGCTTGGCCTTCAGGTCCAGGATCAGCGCCGGGTCGGTCACGCCCGCCAGTTCGGCGGTTTCGTAATACACGCGAAACGCCGCCAGCACCTCGTCCGGGTCGTTCACGAAGTCCAGCACATAGGTCGTGTCCTTCCTGCCGTGCGGGCCGTCGTAGGCGCGGTTCAGGCGGCTGAGCGTCTGCACGGCCTGGATGCCCCCGAGGCGCTTGTCCACGTACATGCCGCACAGCAGCGGCTGGTCAAACCCGGTCTGGAACTTGTTGGCCACGATCAGCAGGTGCTGGTCGTCGCCTGCAAACGCTTCGCGGATGTCCCGGCCCTTGAGCCGCGGGTTCAGATGGGCGGATTTCTCGCTCACCATCTCGCCCGCGCTGGCTTCGTCGCTCACCTCGCCTGAAAACGCCACCAGCGTGCCGATGGCGTAGCCCTGCTCGGCAATGTACTTGTCCATCGCGCGCTTGAAGCGCACCGCTTCCAGGCGGCTGGCCGTCACCACCATGGCGCGGGCGTGGCCCGAGAGCAGCGGCTGCACGTTGTCGATGAAATGCTCGACGATCAGCATCACCTTCTGCGCGATGTTGTACGGGTGCAGGCGTACCCAGCGCATCAGGCCCTTGACGGCTTCGCCCTTGTCCACCTCGGCATCGGTCCAGTCACGGCCCTCGTGCGTCAGGCGAAACGCCAGCTTGTAGGGCGTGTAGTTCTGCAACACGTCGAGGATGAAGCCCTCCTCGATCGCCTGGCGCATGCTGTAGACGTGAAACGCCTGCGGCAGGTTGGTGGCGCCGGCGGGCTCATCGGGCCGGGGCCGGCGGCCGAACAGTTCCAGCGTCTTGGCCTTGGGCGTGGCGGTGAAGGCGAAGTAGCTGACGCCCGCGTCCTGCCCGGCGCGCGCGGCCATGTTGGCATTCAGGATGTCCTCGTTGCTCACCTCGCCGCCATCGGCCAGCGCCTGCTGCTCTTCGCTGCTCAGTACCTGCTTGAGCCTGGACGCCGCCTCGCCCGTCTGGCTGGAATGCGCCTCGTCGGCAATCACCGCAAAGCGCTTGCCCTGCGTGGCCGCCAGCTCGCGCACCGCCGCCAGCGCGAACGGAAAGGTCTGGATGGTGCAGACCACGATCTTCTTGTCGCCCGACAGCGCCCGCGCCAGCTGCTGGCTCTTGCTGGCATCGCTGCCGGTGATGCTGGCCACCACGCCGGTGGTGCGCTGAAAGTCGTAGATCGCCTCCTGCAACTGCGCGTCCAGCACGTTGCGGTCGCTCACCACCAGCACGCTGGAAAACACCTTGCGGCTTTGCGCGTCGTGCAGCTCGCTCAGAAAGTGCGCCGTCCACGCAATCGAATTGGTCTTGCCCGAACCCGCGCTGTGCTGGATCAGATACCTGTGCCCTGGCCCCTCGGCCAGCACCGCCTGCACCAGCTTGCGTGTGGCGTCCAACTGGTGGTAGCGCGGGAACAGCACCGCCTCCACCTGCTTCTTCGCGTTGCGCCGCGCCACCAGGTAGCGGCCGATGATCTCCAGCCAGCTATCGCGCTGCCACACCTGCTCCCACAGATACGCCGTGCGGTGCCCCTGGCCATTGGGCGGGTTGCCCGCGCCGCCGCCATCGCCCTGGTTGAAGGGCAAAAACCGCGTGGCCGGGCCCAGCAGGCGCGTCGTCATGAACACCGTGCGGTTGCTCACCGCGAAGTGCACCAGCGCGCCGCGCGGGAACTGGAGCAGCGGCTCGGCCTGCGCCCGGCCCTTGGGGCGCGGCATGCGCTCGAAGCGGTACTGGTCGATGGCCCGGTTCACGTCCTGGGTGAAGTCGGTCTTCAGCTCGGCCGTGGCCACCGGCACGCCGTTCAGGCACAGCACCAGGTCGATGATGTCGTCGTGGTTCGTGCGCACCTGGCGCAGCACGCGCAGGCGGTTGGCGCCATGGCGCGCCTGCAGCTCGGCGTTCATCGCCAGCGCGGGTTTGAACTGCGCCAGCCTGAGCGGCGCCTTCAGCCCCACCAGCTCGAAGCCGTGGCGCAGCACCTGCAGCGTGCCTTGCTCGTCCAGCGCCTTGCGCAGGCGCTCCAGCACCACGGCCTCGGCCGCCGCGCCGTGCAGCTTGCTCAGTTGCGCCCACGCCTGGGCTTGCGACGCCCGCAGCCAGGCCAGCAAATCGGGCGGGTACAGCGCGCGCGGCGTGTCCCAGCCGCGCGCGTCGCCCTCGGCGCCCGGCTCGGCATACAGCCAGCCGTGGGCGGCCAGGTGGTGGCAGATGTCGCGCTCGAACTCGATTTCGGTGTGCAGGGGCATGGGCTGGGTTTTATGAATCAAATCGGGCTCTAGCGCTTGATGGACAAGCGTGAGAAGCTATTTTTTAAGAGTATCCACTCCACTTGCTGTCATGTCAGATGCCACTCCGGGTGGTGTGATTGCAGCCACTGCAGGGTGAGGGCGAGTAGCTTGTCCGCAGCCTGCAGACAGGCTTGCAGCGTGGCGTCTGCAATCGGGTCGCCCTCGTAGTCGTTCACGTTGCGTTGGCGGCGCAGGGCATCCAGGACGATCAGGTCGGGCTTGGGCAGGCCGAGGGTCTGGTCCAGCGTCTGGATGGCCGTCTGGTGGTGCCCCGGCTGGCTGGTGGACGTGCGCCAGCCGTTGGCCCACAGGCCCAGCATGGCGCACTGCAGGATGCACTTGTATGCGGCATCAAAGCGGTTGCCATTGCTGACCTGCTCCACCCGCGCGTCGGCCAGGTTCTGCCGTGCCGCGTGCAGCAGCTTCGCCATGCCTGCCGGGTCAGGCGGCAGGGGCGGCAGCCGGCCGATGGCCTGCAAGTTGCTCAAGCTCATGCTCGTCTCCCTGAATCCACAACTTGGGTTTGTGCAGCACGTCGCGCACGAAGGCATCGCCCGCGCGGGCCTTGTCGGCCAGCTCTTGCGGCGCCCAGATGACCGGGTTCACCTCGCGGCCCAGTTGCTCGTGCAGCGGGTACAGCGCCTGCACCACGGCCACGAAGTCCGCCGTGCCCACCAGCAGCACATCCACATCGCTGTGCTCGGTGGCGGTGCCGCTGGCAACCGACCCGTAGACAAAGGCCAGCGCAATCCGGTCGGCCAGCGGCTGCAGTGCAGCGCGCAGCGCGGGCACCACACCACGCGTCTTGCGCAGCAGGGCCGCCAGCTCAGGGAACAGCGGGTGCTGCGCGTTGGCGCGGTAATGCGCCTGGTTGCCCCGGTCGGTGCGCAGCAGCAGCCCGACCTGGGTCAGCTTGTCCACCTCGCGCGCCAGCGTGCCCGCATGGCTGCCCACCAGCCGCGCCAGTTCGCGCAGGTGCAGGCTGCGGCCCGGCTCCAGCAGCAGAGCCGCCAGCACCTGCTGGCGGTGGGCCGGAAACAGCAGATTCATCGCGTCCTGAATGTTGCTCATACGGCGACGATTGTCGCTATAAAGGCGACGTTCAGCAAGCCGAACAGCCTGCCGAAGCCACGTCGGGCAAACAAAATCTTCAGAAGCCAGAGATTTTCTTCAGAACCCGCCGGCTGATGGATTTTTTCTTCAGCCGCTCATTGCCCGGCTCGGTGTATCACCAGGGGTGCGTGGCCAGGTGCTGGCAGATGTCGCGCTCGAACTCGATTTCGGTGTGCAGCGGCATGGGCTGGATTTTATGAGTCAAATCGGGCTCTAGCGCTTGGTAGGCAAGCGCAAGCAGCTATGTATTTTGATATTGCCAAGCACCAGCCCAGCCGCTGCCAAGCCGCGCCGTCCTGCCGATCAACTGGCGCGGAGCGTCTTTCAGCGCATGGCCTCGGCCAACGCAAGCCCCCATCAGCCCACCCCGCTGATAGCCACCGTCGGCCTCACCGCCGCCGATCCCGCCAGCCACTCACCACCCGGTTCCACGCCGCCATGCGGTCGCCGGCGGGCGTGCCGGCGGTTCCGGAGTTGCTGGCCACCAGCCGGTCGATCGCTGCCTCCTGCTCGGGGCTCAGTTCGTCCGGAAACATCGGCACGACGGTGACGATGCAGTCGGCCGCCTCGGCCTCGCCCGTCCACGGCAGGCCCGCGTTCCTGATGCGGTAGTTCAAATGGCCGCGCCGCAGCCGCATCTGTTGCAGCCCGCGCGGGGTGGGGACTTCGACCCAGCGGTTGGCCATCCAGGCAAAGCCGTCCACGGGCAGCTCGCACTTCAGGGTGCCATCGGCCTCGGCGGTGAAGAACTCGTGCGGCTGCAACACCACGCGCACGCGCAGCGCCAGCGTGCGCTGGCTGCTGCCTTGCACGCGGGCCGTGACGTCGATCACGTCGCCCGCGCGCGCGCCCGGCGCCACCCGCACCCGGCAGCGGTATTTGCCGTGCGGTGCCTTGCCGCTGGCCGCGCAGGCCGCGCAGCCCTGGCGCGTCTGGCCGTGCCCCTGGCAGGCCGTGCATTCGATCGAGGGCGAGATCCAGGCGAACAACAGACGCTGCCGGATGCGGCCGGTGCCACGGCATACGCTGCACGCGGTCGCCTGCAGTTGCAGGCCGCTGCCTTCGCAGTCGGCGCAGTCTTCGACCACCTCGCCCCGCACTTGCCTGACGCAGCCGGCCACCACGTCCTCGAGCGTGAGGCGGATGGTGTGCTCGATGGGGGGCTGCTCCGCTTCGGGGGCGGGGTCGTCGGCTTGGGCCTTCGGCTCGTCCCGGGCGCTGCGGATCATCTCCAGTGCCCGGTTGATGCGCTGAATCTTGCGCAGGGCCTGCGGGCTGCCGTTGCGGTCCGGGTGCCAGCGCGCGGACAGACGGCGCCACGCCGCCTTCACCTCGGCATCGCTGCAGCCCGGTGCCAGGCCAAGTTCGCGGTAAGGGTCGTCGAGTTCCATGATTTGCTGCGCCGCAGCATGGTAGCAGCCGTGGCGAGCCAGCGGGCCACTCACCCAAGAAACATGGCCAAATCAGCCTCTGGCGCCTGCCAGGCGAGCGCCAGCAGCTATGATTTTTGATGTTGCACTAGGCGGCCTTCGCCCAGCCGCGCACGTCGATTTGGCCGGTGACGGCGGCGGAGATCAGGGCGGTGCGGCGTTCTTGCAGGAGGGTGATGGCGGTGCGGGCTTGGGTGATCAGCGCGTCGAGCTTGGCTGTTTCGTCATCGAGGAAGGTGGCGATGGCGGTTTGTTCTTCGCGTGGCGGTAACGCTATCCAAATCTCTTTGGTTTTTTCTTGGTTCATGATTCCGATAGTTGAGGCATTGGATAGAAACCGCATCGCTTCTGTTTTGACAGAAAGCGACCAAGTCAAAAAATAACCCTCAACTCGTGCACCCGGAATAACCGCATTGATCTGCTGATTTGCGCTTGATGTGTCTTGTGCAAATCCAACTTTGCCAAGCGTCGCACCGATGCTCACGATCAGCACACTTTTGGGTGGAAAAACTTTGGCTTCGCCTGATGCGACAGCTTCATTGGCGATTCGTCGTGTCGAGGTCGAAAGTGTCAGTGAACTACCAAAGTCACCGGGCGTATACCAAACAAATCCCTCGTCCAAACTCTCGCTGAGGGCATCTACGGGAGGCGTTCCCCCAGTCTGTACAGCTATGGCACAGCGCCTGAGAGTGATCGCATCCCAATGCCCCGGCACCTCCCCCAGCCACTCCACGCCCGAGTCCTTCATGGGCGCATCGGGGTTCAGCCCCTGGGTGACGGCGTGGGAGATGACGGCCTGGCGCTTTTCCTGCAGCAGCGCGATCAGCCTTTCCTGCTCGGCCACCAGCGCGTCGATCCTGGCGGTTTCGTGGTCGAGGAAGGTGGCGATGGCGGTTTGTTCAACAAGAGGTGGCAACACCAATGGCATTAAGTTAAGCATCATCGATAAGCCCGCCTGGGCCGCTGCGCCCCGCCAACCCGATGCTTTCGCTCAAAGCTCCTGCCTGGTCTGATCTTGTCGCGTGTGCGCCCGATGAGCGAGA